>Ga0068877_10000330_pt1 | contig 40656 bp, 32 predicted proteins | sample NOAtaG_FD_66437 | JGI IMG/M metagenome (GOLD analysis project Ga0068877, IMG submission 66437) | Freshwater lake microbial communities from Lake Erie, under a cyanobacterial bloom - NOAA_Erie_Diel6S_1000h metaG | ecosystem: Environmental > Aquatic > Freshwater > Lake | place: USA: Ohio, Lake...
CCCGCGGCCTCGATGCGCTGAACTATGCCTGTTACCAGGACGCCCGCTTCATCATTGCGGGCACGCCAAGCGGCGTGACGCTGGCCCCGGAAGGCGGCGCGCACCAGTCCATCGGCGCGCAGCTCATCGGCATGAGCCAGGACGGGCTCGTCTCTTTCGAGCCGGCCTTCCTCGATGAACTCTCGATCATCATGGACTGGAGCCTCGACTACCTGCAACGTGACGGCGAAGGCGACCCGGACGAGCGCACCTGGCTGCGCGACGAGACGGGCGGCTCGGTCTACCTGCGTCTCTCCACGCGGCCTATCGAGCAGGTGCGCGTGTGGAAGCGCGAAGACGCAGCTTTCCGGCAAGGCATCATCGATGGCGGCTATTGGCTGCGTCCGCCCGGGCCGAACTGCGAAGTGGTGATTGCCTACCAGGGCGTCGTGGCGCCGGAAGCGATCAAGGCTGCGGCGCGGATCGGCGAAGGGCGCCGCGATATCGGCGTGCTGGCAGTTACCTCCGCAGACAGACTGAATTCAGGCTGGACCGCCGCACGCCGGGCCCGGGCGCGCGGCCAGCGCCATGCGCTGAGCCAGATCGAGCGGCTGATGGAGGGCGTGCCCCGGCATTGCCAGCTGATCACGGTGACCGATGGCCACCCCGCCACGCTGGCTTGGATCGGCGGGGTGAAGGGCCATGCGGTGACGCCGCTGGGGGTCGAGCATTTCGGCCAGACCGGCACGATCCGCGATCTGTACCGGCATTTCCAGATCGATGCGGATGCGATTGTCGGCGCGGCGAGCCACCTGTCGCCGGGCAAAATTCTCTGAAGGATCAGGCGGCGCGCTTGGGCACGTTCCAGGCCGATTTCAACTCGTGCAGCGCGTCGATCCAGTCGCCGCCATCGCGCAGGCGCTGGACATACAACTCAAGAATCTGGCGCGCAGCGACGCTCGGCTCGATGCCGCAACGCTCGGCATGTTCGGCGAAGAAATCCTTGTCTTCGGGATCGAGACGAACCGTGAGGGCAACCCTGTTTGACATCCGGGACATGAGACGACTCCTGAAGCAGCTAGAAGGTGCTGTACCGGATTTAGGTGTTGAATGTCAATTAACCCTGAATTTGAGGTAAATATTTGATTTATTCTGGTGTTGCGTGTTCTGGTTCGGAATGCCGAACTGGTCCAGATCCTCGATATTCGACGCCGGTCCGGGCAGCACGGACCTGATGTCCGTCTCGCTGAAGCGCGACTACCGCCTGGCCGTGCCGGCCGACGTGCGCCGTGCCGTGGACTGGCTGAAGGATGCACCCAAGCGAGAGGTCGTGTTCGAGCTGAACGAGGCGGGCCGCGTGCGGGTGTTGGACGCCGAGACCGCCCTGCCCCGTATCCTGGAGGCGGCAGAGGCAAGCCCGGAGGACAGGGACGATCTCCGGCTGATCTATTCGCGGGGAAACTTCATTCGCGACCGGCTGGACCTCAGCGATCCGGTCGTGCCGCACCTCGGCATCCTCGCAGATGTCGGCGAGGAGGCGGGCGCGACGGCTTTCGTGCGTGCTTATGCGGGGGTGGTCGAAATCTGGTCCGACGCGTTCCGGGCCTCGCAGCTGGCGCGTGCCCGAGAGCGTCAGGAAAGTCTGATGCAAGCGCTGAAGGAAGCAAGGTCTTAACGCGCTGTTAACCGTTCTCTTGGATGCTCGGAGTTGCTAATAGCACCTCCGGGCATCCAGCAGCGGCGGTGAGCGCAGGAGGCCGGCATGAGCATTATCAATCCCATTTGTCCCGCCCGGGGCATTTATGAACACATCGAGCGGCTGGAGGCGCGGCGTGATCAGCTGTGCCGGGTGGCGCAGGCTGTGTCTGCAGGCAACTGGCTGCGGCGTTCCGCATTGCTCGAACGGATGGAAGCGCTGGACCAGGCTCTGGTTCTCGAGGAGGAGCGGGCACGTGAGGAACTGGCCGCAGTTGCACCCGCAAGCGCAGAAGGCGCGACCTGCCAACTGGTTGCAGCCTTGAGGGACGAGATCTCCGGCGATCCGGAACTGCAGTCACGGGCCCGGCGCCTGTTCGCGCAGTCGGCAAGTTTTGGAAGTTGCACACTGACCCAGACGGGCCGGTTCCCCCATTGAACCGGCACTATTTGAGGGACGTTCTCCATCGGAAGTTTACCTCCATCAGTTAAGGCGGCGTGTGCCAATCATCCTGTCGCCCCTCTCAGAGCTTGTGCGCCTGCGGGCAGCATTCATCACTGCGGCGTTCGCAGTGGCACTGACTATGTTTCAACTGACAGAAGCATCAGCGCAGCCAGTTCTCGATCTCGGGAAGTTGGAGCGGGACGGGGCCGTCCGGCTACAGACGGAAATCGCCACGAACGTGGATCGGAACCTTGATGTTGCAGCGGTGATCTCCGGCGCCGCTACCCTTGATCTCGCTTCCGCCGCCGCCCCCGTCCCACAGGTATACTCGCCGGATGGCGACGTCTGGATGCGCTTCCAGCTCACGAATTCCTCGCGTGAACCCCAAGCTGGGAAGTTTGTCATCAACTTCTCCTACCTTGAGCGCGTTGACCTGTTCGAAGTCTTGCCTGGCGGAGGATACAGGACGAGCGCGGCGGGCTCGGCTCAACCTGCTTCGGGCAGCGCAATCGCTACGGCCTACCCAACCTTCCAGATGATGCTGGCGCCAGCTGAAACCCGGACATACTATGTCCGGGTCCGAAGCAACTCTATCCTCTTCTTCCCGATGCGGATCGTATCCGAGAGCCGCTTTTCGCATGCCGTGACACGCGACACGATGATCTGGAGTCTGATCATCGGAACGGCTCTTGCCTTTGCGCTCTATGCGGCATCCATGGTCTTCGGCAGCGCGCGCGCAGTTTACCGGGCCTATCTCTGCTTCAGCCTTTCGGCGGCTTGGTACATATTCGTGTCGTCCGGTCTGTTGAGCGCACTTCTCGCATCTGGCCTGGCTGTGAATCTCAACACAGTGGTGTACATATCCCAGGCAATGGTGATTGCCTTCGGGACGATCTTCATCACCAGGTTCCTCGAGATGCGCAAAACGGCGCCGCGCCTCTACATGGTGTTCATGGCGCTCGCCGGCGCAGCCGCGTTGACCGGGATCAGCTTCATGCTGCCGGACTGGCTCTCCCGCCTAAGCTATTTGATCGCGACCGGTCTCGGCCCGCTGTTGCAGATTAGCGGGCTGGCGTGGCTCACCTTCAGGGGCGTCGCAGGCGCGCGCAGTCTGCTGATCGCCTGGACGCCCTGCTTTCTTGCAGTATTGTGGATTTACCTTCGCCTCTTCAACATCACACCGTACCTGCAGATCAACCACTTCATCGTACCGCTGGCTTTCGCTTTCACGCTGGCGCATCTGGCGGGCATACTCAGTGGCCGTGTGCGGGAAGCTGAACTCTGGGCCAACAATGACATGCTGACCGGGCTCGGGAACCGGCGCATGCTATCCTCAATCCTGGAGCTTGAGACCCGCGAGCCATCGAAGCGCTATGGCGCTGCGATCGCAGTCGATCTCGACAATTTCAAGCCGGTCAACGACCGTTTGGGCCACGCAGCCGGCGACGCCGTTCTGATGGCCGTGGGCGACCGCATGCGTGCCGTTTTCAAGGGCAAGGGCGATGCCTTCCGGCTAGGCGGGGACGAATTCCTCATCCTCGCCTACAGCTCGCTCAGCAGAATGGAGATCATCAATCTGGCCGGAGATTATCTCGACGCCAACCGGAAGACGGTTGTCTATGAAGGCGAACGCATAAACATTGATGCGAGCATCGGCGTCGCGTTCCGCGACGATCATGCCGGCATGGATGCAATGCTGAAGCAGGCTGACCAGGAGCTCTACGCGGTGAAACAGGCAGGCCGCGGCATGGTGCGCGTCGCCGACCAGCGAAAGCAGGAACGCCGCCAGACACGCCGGACCATCGGCCTTCTGACCTCCCCCGGCACTTTCTTTGCCCGCCCCGGTGAACGCGGGCCTGTCCCTGCAAATGATCCGGGTACGCCCCAAAGCGAATGTGCCAAGCGCTGAAGGGCGCGGCGTCTAAAGCAGGATGTCGTAGAGGTCGGTCCTCCGGTCACGGAAGAAACCCCACGCGGCGCGGGCACGGTCGATATGATCGAGGTCGAACGTCGCGACCAGAATGCCTTCTTCCTTGCGGCCAAGCTCGGTGACGATCTCGCCGGTCTCGTCGGTGATGAAGCTGGTGCCGTAAAAGACCTGGCCCTGCTCGTCACCGAACCGGTTGGCCGCAACCACCGGGATCACGTTCGCCACCGCATGGCCCTGCATGCCGCGGCGCCAGCGGGCCGCCGTGTCAAGGCCGGCATCTTGCGGCTCGGCGCCGATGGCCGTTGGATAAAGCAGCGCGTCGGCGCCCATCAGCGCCATCGCGCGGGCGGCCTCGGGAAACCACTGGTCCCAGCAGATGCCGACGCCGATGCGGCCCTTCAGCGTTGACCAGGTGCGGAAACCGGTATCGCCGGGGCGGAAGTAGTATTTCTCCTGATAGCCCGGCCCATCCGGAATGTGGCTCTTGCGATAGACACCGAGCGGCGTGCCATCGGCGTCGATCATCACCACGGAATTGAAATAGAGCGGGCCATCCTTCTCGTAAATCGAGACGGGAATGACGACGCCGAGTTCAGCCGCAAGCTCCGAGAGCTGAAGAACGGCCGGGTGATCGGTCCATTCTTCGGCGCGGGCGAAGTGTTCCTCTTCCTGCGTCTTGCAAAAATAATGACCGCAGAAGAGCTCAGGCGGCAGGACGACGTCTGCGCCTTTGGCCGCGGCCTCCCGGATGAAGCCGGCGACGCGGGTGATATTGTCCTGCACGTCGTCTGACGGCGAGAACTGGATCGCGGCAAGGGTGAGCGTGCGGGCCATGGGAAGCCTCCTGTCAGGCGGGGATTTCGCGGGTCATGCAATGAAAACTGCCGCCGCCGGCGAGGATGCCGCGCGCGGGAAGGCCAACTACTTCGCGGCCGGGGAACAGCGCCTTAAGCTCCGCCAGTGCGACAGCGCTGAACCGGTCCTCGTAGACGGGCACGAGAACGGCGCCATTGGTGATGGTGAAGTTCATGTGGCTGGCCGGTACCGGCACGCCGTCGCCGAAATGCACACGGCCGGGCGACGGAATGGTGGAGACCATCAGGCCCGCCGCCACGAGGGTGCGCTCGATTTCGCGCAGGACATCCGTGTTCGGATCATCCGGAGAAGCCGGATGCTGGCAGAGCACATGGCCGGGGGCTATGAAGCGGGCGATATTGTCGACATGGCCATCGGTATGGTCGTTGGCGAGGCCGTCGCCGAGCCAGAGGATGTGCTCGATGCCGAAAGCTGCGCGCAGGTGGCCTTCGATCTGGTCCTGGTTCAGGTGCGGATTGCGGTTGGCATTCAGCAGGCACTGGCGCGTGGTGAGCAGAATGCCTTCACCGTCCACATCAATGCCGCCGCCTTCGAGAACGAAATCATGGGCGCGCGCCGGCAGGCTTTCAATGCCGGCCATGGCGCGGGCGGTCTCGGTATCGCCGTCCATCAGGTACTTTCCGCCCCAGCCATTGAAGCGGAACACTTGCGCCACGCGGCCCACCCCTGCCCCGGTGATGATCGGGCCAGTATCACGCAGCCAGATATCGCCGGTGGGGATGCGCACCAGTTCCGCCGCGCCGCCAATGGCCGCGAGCGCGGAGGCCATCGCCTCGTCGGAGCCGATGGCGACCTTAACCTTCACATGCCGCGCCGCCGCATGGATGAAGCCGGCGATATCGGCGCGCGCGGGCGCAAGCTCGCCGCCCCATTCCTCGGCAAGGCGGGGCCAGCCCGCCCAAAGGGCGCCCTGCGGCGCCCATTCAGGCGCAAGGTGATTTTTCGGACCGGTCATGCTGCGCGCCTTGCCATAGCTTCACCCAAAGGAAAAGGGCGGCCCCGAAAGGCCGCCCTTTGATTGCATATGCCAGAACAGGGACGCTGGACTAGAACTCGTAACGGATGCCGATGCGGGCGCGCCAGCTCGAGAGCGAGTTGGAACGGAAACCGTTCGGCTGGGCCGTGAAGGAGTTGTAGCGGTACACGCACTGGCCTTCGGAGAGGCAGTTGGTGCGGGCAAGGTCGTTGTTGAGTGCAGGGGCGCCAGCAATACCAAGGTTATTAACGTCAGCAGCACGGACGATGTCAGCGCGAACAATCGGCGACTGACCGTTGGAGGGAGCGCCGTAGAACGTGCCCCACTCGTCGTTCAGCAGGTTCGCAAAGTTCTCGATGTCGAGAACAAGCTTGAACTTGTTGTCACCGACGAAGCTCTCAGCACCCCAGATGCCCGGGAGGTCCTGCTGGAAGCGAAGATCCCAGCGCTGGTTCCAAGGCGATTCGTCTGCGTTGACCTCGTTGATCTCACCGCGCTCGAGACCACGACCTGCGATGAAGTTGTTGAATGCGGTCTGGTTGAAGCCAGCGGCATACACGACGCGGCTGTCATTCAGCTCCGGGATGTAGACCGGGCTGTTGTCGAACGGGTTCTCGCCGAGACCGTTGCGGCCGAAGAGCGAGTTGGTGTTGTCCACGTCGAACGTGTAGGTGAACGGCGCGCCCGAAGTGAACGTGCCGAAGAGGTCAATACGGCTGGCGAGGTCACCGATGAGGTTACGCTCGTACGAGAGGCCTAGCTTGAAGGCATGCTCGGTCTCGTAGAGCGAGTTGCGGGCATCCGGATAGTTGCGGTCATCAGCAACCTGGCCGCGGAATGCCGAAACGCCGCGCGACGAGGAGCCTTCCGTCAGGGCCTGAATGTCCTGGTAGCTATAAGAGCCGAAGACATCGAAGCCGTAGTCGAAGTCTTTTGCCAGCGAGAGAGTATAGACCGTGCTGTCGCCGCCATACCCATTGGTCAGGACCGTCCGGTTGGCAGCGCCCAGAGCCTGAAGGTCGGCATAGATCGGACGGCCATCAGGCGCCACGCCCGGCGTGCGGGCCGGAATGGCGTTGGTTTGGGCATATTCGCGCCAGAGGAAGGATTCGAGACCCTGCGTGTAGAGCACCTGAGCCGAAGCAACGTAATCGGTGCCGAGGTTCAAGAAGCCGAAATCAAGGTCGAATTCCTGGTCGAGACGCAGCGAAACCTTGCGATCGCGCGGGATCTCGAAGTTCGGGTCAATCGCGTCGATTGACACCGGAGTGCCGTTCGCGACGGCAGTAATAGCCGCCGCCGGAATGACGGTTGGATTGGCGCCTGCAACGTTTGTGAGCTGCGAAATGGCAACCCGAGGAGCCACTGCGTTCAGTGTCCACACACCTGGGTCACCGCCGGCGAAGACACCGAAGCCGCCCGTGACGGTGGTGCGATCAAACGGCGTGTAGCGGAAGCCGAAGCGCGGCATCAGCAGGTCGAGACCGTCTGTCGTGGTCGTGTTCGGGATCCCGACGGAAGACAGGAAGGTCGGGTCGGCGACCGCGCCGTCATCCGAAGACAGTCGCTCGTAGCGAAGGCCGGCAGAAAGCTCGAGATCAGGGTTCACCTGTACGCGGGCCTGACCGAACAGCGTGGCGCGCTCGTAGCCAAACTGCGTGATGTACTCGTCCGTGTTGTTCGACGTCACGTTCCGGTACTGGACCGAGTTCGCGATGTTGTTGACGATGTTCGCACCGCTATTGAACGTGTAGAGGCCACGCGAGAATTGCGAGAAGGCGTTCGCCGCTTCGATGGTTTCGTATTCACCGCCAACCGTGAAGATGAAATCCCCGACGGTGTAGTCAGCTGCGCCGAAGAACTGCAGGCGCTCGTCGTCGTAGGTGTTGGTGTGACGGAACTGGTCGCAGCCGCCGACAATGGTGCGGTTCGTGGTCGACGTGATCAAACCTGCGAGCGTCGGAGCGCCGGCCGCAGTCGTCGCGTTGAGGATGAAGTTCAGTGCGCCAACGCCTTCACCCTGATTGCAGACCTGCTGACGGCTGTTTTCCGTGTAGTTCACGCGAAGACGGGTCGAAAGATTGTCAGTCCAGTCAGAGAAGAGCTGGACCCCGTAGCTGTCGAGCTTGTTCGGAGACTGGTACCAGGCGGACTGGAACGTCAGGGCGTTGACGCCCTCGACGACAACTTCCTCGGTCTGCTGGAAGTTCACCTGCAGGCGGTGGTCGTTGTTGATATTCCAATCAACGCGGGCGAACAGGCGCTCAGACTCTTCCGGCAATGCTGCCGAAGACGGACGGCCGCCCATGTCGATGCCGTACTCGTTCAGAACCAGTTGGTTCAGCGCAGCGAAAAAGGCTGGCGTGAGCCCGTTGTTCGCGTCCGCAGCTTCAAAGTCCACCGAGCGGGCATCTTCGAATTTCGAGTAGTTGACCAGGAAGAACAGCTTGTCCTTGATGATCGGGCCGCTCAGCGTGGCGCCGTATTCTTTCTCTTCGAAAACGCCGGGATTGAACGTGCCGGTGCCGCCGAAGGTCGATTCGCCTACGAAGTCCTGGTCGCGGTAGTAGTAGTAAGCAGCGCCGTCGAACTCGTTGGTGCCGCCTTTGGTGACGACGTTGACGCCGCCGCCAGTGAAGTTGGACGCGGTCACGGAGTAGTCAGCAGCCACAAGCTGGACAGATTCGACGATATCGAGATCGATCGGCGAGCGGCGCGTAGCGGCCAGGCCGCTGCCGAGGCCGAGGTTATCTTTCTGGACAGCGCCGTCGATCGTGACGCTGTTGAAGCGCGGGTTGACGCCGGCGATCGACAGGTTGTTCGGGCCGCCGGAGATCGACAGCGGGTCGCGGGAAAGAACCGAGGCGAGATCGCGGTTCAGTGTCGGCTGGTTTGCGATGTCACGCGAGGTGAGGTTCGAGCCAACGCCGCTGTTAAGGTCAAGCACGTTGATGGCAGCGCCCGTAACAACGACTTTCTCAAGAACTGCGGTGTCATCGATAGTCGCAAGTGTCAGGCGGAGCGGCGATTGCGGGCCGGGAGCGAAGCTCAGGCCTTCGAGTGTGCCGCCTTCATATCCGGTTGCCGAAACGGTGATGCTGTATGGGCCGCCGGGGCGCAGACCAGCCTGGAAGAAGTTGCCGTTCGCGCTGGTGGTCAGCGTGCTGGCGGAGCCGGTCGGTTCGTGGACGATCGTGATGGTCGCGCCCGTAACAGCTGCGCCCTTGTCGTCCAGAACTGTGCCGCGGACTTCCGAAGCGGTTTCCTGTGCATAAACGGCCGCTACCGGCGCAAGTGCCGCAATGGCGGCGATGGATGCGCTGCGCGCAAAGAAGTTCTTGATCATGGTGTCTTCCCCGAAGTTGCCGACCCTGCCGGAGCGGCCTCGTGCCGCTCCGGATCTTGCCCGGCCTTAGCCCCGCTACATGACAGATTAGTGACAGACAATTGAAGGTTCTGCTGCACGGTCCGAACGGGACCTTGTTTTTTTGTTGCGATGCAAAAATGACACGCCCCGACAGCAGCTGTTGCCTGTTTCGAGCGCAAACTGAGTTGTATTTGTGCCGAGCCAGACGCCATAAGGGGCAGATTGAACCCGGATCGAAGATGCGCGCGCCTTTCCAGCTTCCCTCCCTGCCCGAAACCCGCCTCCTGCTGGCCGGACTGACCATCCTGCTGGTCGTGCGGGTCGCTGCGATTCTCCTGTCGCCTTTCGATCTCTATGCCGACGAGGCCCAATACTGGCGCTGGTCGCAGGAACTGGCCTGGGGCTACTATTCCAAACCGCCGATGATCGCATGGGTCATTCATCTGATGACCGGCCTGTTCGGCGATTCGGAAGCCGCCGTCCGCCTTGCCGCGCCCTTCCTTCACACGGCTGCAGCCGTCTTCGTATTCCTCGCCGGGCGGGCGATGTTTTCAGCGAAGACAGGGCTTTATGCAGCCTTCCTCTATGCGTTGATGCCGGCTGTCACACTGTCATCGAACGTTCTGTCCACCGACGGCGTGCTAATGCCGCTCTGGTGTGCGGCCCTGTTCCTTGCCTGGCGCCTGCGCAGCGGCGGCGGGCTCTGGACCGCCGTTGCGCTCGGCGCGGCGCTCGGGCTCGGCATCTTGTCCAAATACGCGATGCTCTACTTCCTGATCGGACTGGCACTGACGGTCGCGCTGGATGCGCCGATGCGCAAGGCGCTCCTTTCCCGGGCCGGCCTCATCGCTCTGGCCGTCACGGGCGCGATCATTGTGCCGCACTTCGCCTGGAACGCAGCGAACGACTTCCAGACCGTCGGCCACACGGTCGACAACGCCAATCTCCGCGGTGAACTGTTCAACCCCGAGAATGCCGTCTCGTACTTTACCGATCAGCTGGGCGTGTTCGGCCCGGTCAGTTTCCTCGCGCTGCTGGCAGGCCTGGCGGGTTGGCGCACCCGGACCAATGACGCGGGACCGGCACGGTGGCTGCTATGCTTCGTTTTGCCTGTGCTGATCTTCATTCTGGCGCAGGCCGTCATCAGCCGGGCGCATGCCAACTGGGCAGCCACCGCCTATCCCGGCGCCGCGTTGCTGGTGGCCGGCTGGTTTGCAAGCCGCCACGGCGTCATTTGGGCCAGTCTTGCAGTAAACAGCCTGATCGCCGCTCTTTTCCTCGCAGTTCCATTCCTGTCGGCGCAGCAGACCGAGGACCTTGGAATCGACAATGCCCTGAAGCGTACACGCGGGTGGGAAAGCTCGGCGGCGCAGGTATTCGCGGAAGCGGATCGGCTGGGAGCAACTGCGGTGCTCGTGGACGACCGCGAGGCCTGGCACGGCCTCGACTTCTACTCACCCGAACGCAGCGTTCCGTTGATTTCCTGGCGCCGTTACGGATCGCCCAAGAGTTATTCGGAGCGCTTCCCGCTGGATGCGTCGAATGACGCGCGGGTACTGGTCGCCTCGGTCCATGCCGGCATGCGCCCGAAACTGCGGAGCGATTTCGAGACGTTCGAACCGGCAGGACAGGTACGCATCAGCCTTGGCAAGCGAAGCAACGGATGCCCGATCACCCGGGTTTTCCAGCTCTATGTTGCGACCGGATATACACCTGCTGAGCGCACGGCGGATTGGGAAGAGTCGCTCAGCGGCCAGACCGAGTATCCGGAGCCGCCCTGCCCCGCGAGAAACTGAAGGGCCGTTCAGGCGCCTTTGCCGGCCTTGCCCCAGAGCTGCTCAAGACGCGCATCACGGCCGCAGGCCTTGCGGTAATAGTTATATTTCACGGCGCTGCGGACGTAGTAGTCTTGGTGATAGTCTTCTGCCGGCCAGAAGGTGGCCGAAGGCAACACCTCGGTCACGACTTCGGTACCGAGCAGCTTCTTGGCCTCGGTCAGCGCCGCTTCCGCTTCCTGGCGCTCGCCATTGCCGCCAACAAAGATGGCTGAACGATAGCTTTCGCCCTTGTCGCAGAACTGGCCCGACGCGTCGGTCGGATCGATGTGGCGGACGAAATAGGTCACGAGTTCGTCATACGACACCTTCGCAGGGTCGTAGGTCACTTTCACGGCTTCATAGTGGCCCGTGTTGCCATAGGTCACCTGTTTGTAGGTTGGCTTTTCGGTTGTGCCGCCCGTGTAACCGGAAACGGTTTCGACCACGCCTTCGACCTTGTCGAAGTCCGCCTCGACGCACCAGAAGCAGCCACCGGCAAATACCGCCGTTGCTACCCGGGCCGGAGGATCTTCCAGGCGGCGGTCTTCAGCGCCGGCGCTGGAAAAGAAGGCAAGACTGGTGGCGAGGGCGCCCGCTGACAAGGCAATGATAAAGGCGGGGCGCTTCATGGGCACGGGCAATACTCACACACTAGGGCACGGCTCGCTGCCGCTCTGATGGGCGAGATAGTCGCTCAACCGGGCGGAAAGAAGCCCTCGTCCTCAGAGATTTCGCAAATGTCACGCCGTTGTGACCAAATTGCACTCGGCCTATGCCGGATTTTCAGTCAGTACCCGGACGCTCACGCGTGTGGCGCGCCCATCCTGATCAACCGCCGTTACCTGATAAAATCCCGGCTGCTTCGGATGCCATATCGGCGAACCAGCATCATCAAGCGCGGCAGGGGCGCCATCGACAAACCAGTTAAGCGTTCCCCTGCCACGGCCCGCCAACACGAAGGGGCGGCCAGGCTTGCCGTTAACCGGGCCGGCCCAGAGCTCGGCGCCTTCCGGCGGGAAAAGGATCTCCGGCGGGCGCTCGGCCGAGAGGTTGCGCTGGGCGCCCTTGGACTTGCTGAGCGGTTCAGTTGTCAGGCGTGCCCGGGCTTCACCATCATCACGCAGATGGTGGGCAACCCGGTCGGCCATCTCGAACAATACCGGCAGGGCAATGTCCCGGCCCGTGACGCCGGTACGCGGGGCGCCGTCGGCCCGGCCGATCCAGACGACGATGACATGATTTCCGGAAACGGCCGCCGCCCAGGCGTCCCGGAAACCATATGAGGTGCCGGTCTTGAAGGCGATCTGGGGGGCATCCTGGGTGAGGCGTCCCGGCATGCGGCCGGCTGGCGCAGGCGAACCCTGCAGTATGCGGATGATTTCCGCCGCGCTCGCCTCGCCGAGCAGGCGGCGGCCCGGGTCTTCATAGCTGGCGCGCTCTTCCTCCACACGGAAGACCAGCGGCTTGGCAATGCCGCCATCGCCCAGGGCCGAATAGAGGATCGCCAGCTCTCGCGCCGTAAGGCCGGCCCCGCCGAGCGCAAGGGCCAGACCGGCCTGATGACCCTTGGCGCCGGAATAGCGCGGACGGGCGCCCGCCATCGCAAGCTGGGCCGAGAAGCGCTCGGCACCGATCCGGTCCAGCATCAGCACGGCCGGAATATTCAGCGAATGCTGGAGCGCGTCCGAGATGCGCACATCTCCGCGGAACAGTCGGTCGAAGTTCTCAGGCCGATAACCGGCAAATTGGCGCGGCATATCTTCAACCCGCGTATCGGCCGAAGCGATGCCATCATCGAATGCGAGGCCGTAGATAAAGGGCTTCAGGGTCGAGCCGGGAGAGCGCGCGCGGTTGGTCAGGTCGATCCAGCCCCCTGCCCGGTCGCGGGAGGCAGAGCCGACGAGCGCGCGCACGGCCCGGGTCGGGATGTGCACGACAAGCGCAGAGACCTGGACATCCGTTCCTTCCGCCTCCGCCCGCGTCAGCGCGATGCGTTCGAGTTCGGCCTGCAAACCAGCATCCAGCGTTGAACGCACATCTTCATATGTGCCATTGGCGAGCGAGGCGCCGGCGCCGTGCCAGGCCCGGTCGGGAAAATCGAGCCGCTTCGGCGGCACCGGGATCGCCGCAATTTCCTCGGCTTCGCCTGCTACGAATACTCCGTAACGCACGAGCTTGGTGGCAACCCAGTCTCGCGCAGCTTTCGCCTGCGCCGGGCGCCGGTCGGGCCGGCGCACTTCAGGCGATTGTGGCAGGGCGATCAGAAGGGCGATCTCATCCGATGACAGACGGTCTGCCTCGTGGCCGAAATAGCTCCAGCTCGCGGCGCGCACGCCTTCGAGGTTGCCGCCATAAGGCGTCAGGGTGAGGTAGAGCTCGAGAATCTCCTCCTTGGAGAAGCGGCGCTCAAGCTGGTTGGCCCGCCACATCTCGATCAACTTGGACCCGGCATTGCGCGGGCGCGGCTCCAGCATCCGGGCCGTCTGCATCGTGATGGTCGAGCCGCCAGAAACGATGCGGCCGGCCAGCAGGCTGTCCACGGCCGCCCGCGTCATGCCAAACCAGTCCGTGCCGTGATGGCTCCAGTAGCGCTTGTCCTCGACCCGGATGAGCGCGTCGATGAATGCAGGATCAATCTCCTCCAGCGTCACCGCAAAGCGCCACCGCCCGTCCGGCGCCGCAAAGGCGCGCAGCGGCTTGCCATGCCGGTCCGTGACCAGCACCGAGTTGATGTTCGCCCGGGTCAGCGGCGGCGGAAACAGCACATCGAGTAGGAGCACCGCCGCGACCAGCGCGGCGAGCCCGGCCAGAAGCCGCTTCGGCCAGGACACGGCCTTGAACCTGGTCCAGAGCGCGGACCAATGCACGACCCTTCTCCCCTACCTGCCGCCCGCGGCGCCCTGCGAAGCAAGGATGGTCACCCGCCCCGGCGCTGAGCGTCCAAAGACTTCCGGACGATACATGTCTTCGGCCACCGCGCCTGGCATCGCGAACGAACCCGGCGTCACTGCCCGCACGACATAAGCCAGCGTGACAGCGCGGTCATACACATTGATCGCCGCCACGAACCGGTCGTCCTGGGCCTGCGTGGTTTGCGCATAGTCGATGGTTCCGAGGAAGTCGAAGGCGCCGGCGCGGACGCGGTCTTCGCCGGTCGACCAATCATACTCGACGATCCGCGCATCGGCCGGACGCAGCACCGTCTCGATCTCGAAGCCCGCTGGCAGGAGGTCGGCCAGGATCACCGGGTTCAAGCGGTTCTCCTGCGGCGTGACCGTCAGTCCGACCACGAACTTGTCACCCTGACGCACCTCGTCGAGCTTCACGGCGCTGCCCGACAGCGTGTAGAACTGCTTGGCAACGCTCAGCTTCGAGGAGACGGCCGGCGGCGGGGCCGATGGCGCGCCGGTGACGAGTACCGTGCGGAACACCGGAGCCTTGCCATTCAGCTTGAAGCTCACGCCGGCGGCGGCCTGCGCTTCGGTCAGCATGTACTGGCGCTGGTTGTCATTGCCATTGCCGAGACCGGTCACGCCGACCTGCACAGCGGCCTCGCCCTTGGTAAGGGCGTTCACCGCCTGCAGCATGTAGGACTTCTCCTGCGTAGTAAGGCTTGAGGCATCCGGCACATCCTTGCCGAGCCTGATCGCCAGGCGCTCGACAACTTGCGGAAGTTCCGCCTCGGCAGCGAGCGCCAGCATGCCGGCCAGGTCGCGCAGCGGCGTCTGGTAATAGTCGCCGCTGTTGACATAGCCGATCTTGGCTTCCGCCGACTTGAACGCCGACGCCGCCCGCGACCGGTCGCCCAGATAGGCAAGCCCGGCCCCGATATGCGCACGGGCGAGCGGGCTGGAGATGTTTTCCAGCTCGCGGTCATGCAGGTAGCGCAGGCGCGAGATGTCCGCCTGCCCGGCTTTCGCCAGCACATAAAGTGCGTAGGCGGACGACCGGTACATCATCTGCTGCTGCGTGTCGGTCGAGTACGGACCTTCATAGACGTCCGTATCATAGCCGTAGACCCGCCAGGCGTTGCCCGATGCAATCGTGCGCAGCGCACCGTAGGCCCGGTTCAGCGCCTCGTCGGGCACCGAATAGCCAGCCTGCTTCGCCCGGTAAACAAAGTCCGTCGCATAGGCGCCGAGCCACGGCGTCGCATAGCCATCACCCTCACGCCACAGACCAAACGCCCCATCCGCACCCTGACGGTTCAGAACCGTGTTGACGGCCACCTGAACCTTGTCCCGCGCATTGTCGCGCGAGCCCTTGGCGCCCATGGCCACCAGCTCCTCGGAGTAAAGCAGCGGAACGGCGCGGCTGGTGATTTGTTCGGTACATCCATAAGGGTAGCGGTCGAGCGACGCATACAGCGTCGCGGGATCGACCGGGATCGGCGAGAAGCCGACGGCCACATCGGCCGAACCCGGAACATATCCCTTGAGCAGGTCGCGGCTGATGCTGAAGCTTTCACCCGGCCGCATCGCCTGCGTCGTCGCCCGCGATTCCGGCAGATAGGGAGAGCGGGTCTGGATTTGGTAATTGCGGCTGACGGCATACTTGCCGGGGCCGCTGACTTCCAGCTTGAGGGACGATACGCCCTCTGACCTGGCGCTGACGCGCACCGGCAGATCGACGCGCTGGCCTTTCGCCAGCGTGCGGTTCAGCTGGGCGGCTGCCACGCTGAGCTGCTGGCCACCCGACACTTTCGCGGTGAAGGCGCCTGCCTCGAGTTCTACGTTGTCGATCGACGCCGTGATCGTCGCTTCATCGCCAGGCGCAAGGAAGCGCGGCATGACCAGATCAGACGGCGCCCTGTCGCGCACCTTCATTTTCATGTCCGCCGAGCCGAGGCCGGTCTTCGACCAGGCCACCGCCATCAGGCGCAGCTCGCCATTGAACTCCGGCAGATCAAGCGGAATCTTCGCCCGGCCATTCTTCACTTCGACGAGACCGGAGAAGATGACGACCGACTTGGTCGGCACAACTGTCAGGCCTTCGCCGCCAAGCTGGTCACCGCCAACGCGCACTTCGGCCGGAAGGCCCATGTTCGGATCAAGCAGACGGCCGTAGTCATCGTGCAGTTCCACACCGAGCGCCTTGCGGCCGAAATAGTGCGCGACCGGGTCCGGTGACTTAAACTTGGTGAGCTGCAGGATGCCCTCATCGACAGCGGCAAGGGTCAGATAGACCGGCTCCTTGGGGCCACCCTCGATCTTCACCTCGACCGATTGTTCCGTTCGCGGACGAGCCACGTCCGGCGCGGTGAGCGCCACCTTGAACGTGCGCGAGTCCATGTTCACCGGCACATGCGCAACGCCCACCGCACGGCGCGGCTTGGCGTTCAGCACGGGGTCCCGGCCGGAATAGACCGTCACCATCACATAGGCGCCCTCGCCCCACTCCGCCGTGACCGGCAGGGTGATCTTGGTGCCTTTCGATGAAACGGCGAGATTCTGGACACTGAGCACACGGTCGGTGGCAACCACCACCTGCGCCTGCCCGTCATAGGGCGCGACGATCGTCAGCTCGGCATTCTGGCCGGCTCTCGGCGATTTTTCGGAAGTAACAACCTTCACGCGGTCCGGCGCTTCGGTTCCGTCTTCGCTCGTCCAACCGCCCCAGCCGACATAGAAGCTCGTGCTGGCGCCGGTCGAGGCGAGCGCGCCCTGCCCCTCGATCACAAGTTCATGGCTGCCCCATTCGAGGGCTGGCGCCTTGATTTCGGCAACGCCGCCTGCCGGCGTGTTGACCACGCCTTCATTGACCTTGGTGACCGTGCGCGACCGGCGCCAGGTCCACTGTTCGCCGTCGCGGTACCAGTCATAGTGATAGTCGATTGCCAGAACTTTCCAGTTCAGGCGCTGAGCAACAGCGACCCCATCGGCATTGATGGCCACAACCTGGAAGCTTGCATCCCCGCCCTCTTCGACACTCGATTCGAATTGCGGCTTGATGCCCACATAGTTCGTTTCGGGGCGATACGGAACACGCACGCTTTCGGACACGGCGCGGCCGCCGGGCTCCAGCACGCTGACCACGGCGTTGAGACGCAGCGGCAGTCCGGAATTCGAGCCGGCTGTTCCGGGCGCCAGGCGGATGACCGCCTTGCCGGAGCCGTCCGTGGTCGTATCATCGAACTCGAGGATCTGCTCCTCGAAGGTCTGGTCATGGCGGCCATAGGTGAAGCCGTCGAATGCCTTGAAGGGTGACGGATCGGCCTCGACACGCGCTTCGGCTTTGACCGTCAGGCCGGCGCCGGGCGCGCCATAAAGGAAGCGCGCGTCGACTTCGACATCCCGCACGCCGCCCGCCTTGAGGGCGCGCGTTTCATCTGCCTTGACGTCCACAGCGATGCGTTGCGGCACGAAATCCTCGACCGCGAAGCGCACTTCGCCGGCGGGGGCATCAATGCCGTCAATCTCGATGCTGGCGCGCCATTCGCCGCGCGACGCCCCACGCGGAAGCGCGAAGGTCGACAACACGGCACCAGATTTGGGATCCGTGAAGCGGACTTTGGAAGCAACGAGACCGTTCGGACGATAGACCACGAAGTGGCCATTGCGCCCAGTGACCTGGCGGCCCGCGCGGTCGCGCAGCATCGCAACAAGTTCGACGCTCTCACCCGGCCGGTAGATACCGCGATCGGAATAGACATAGGCATCAACCGGTCCCGGCGTGCGGCGGCCACCGACTTCCTGTTCGGAAAGGTCCACCGGCGCGCGCGCGAGATCGAGCGCGGCGAGTTCGCCATTGGCGGCTGTGGCCAGCACGAGGCGGGGCGTCATGTTGCCCTGGCCGTTCATCAGCGGCGCATCAAACGTGACCCGGCCCTGATCGTTGGGTTTGGCTTCGGCCAGGACGGCGTTGTTGGCAGCGAGCAGCTGGACAGTGGCACCCCTGACGATCTTGCCATCCTTCAGTGAGCGGAGGGTAATGTCGAGCCCGTGCTCTCCGCGATAGGCCGTGAGCGCGAGGTCTGTGAGCAGGATCCAGCGCCCCGAAGAGGCAGCGGGACCATCATTCTCGTCGCGCTCGGCAGCGTCTGAGACACTGACGAAATAGGCGCCCGGCTTCATCGGCCCGACAACATCCTGCAGCGGGAAGACAGTGATCACCGGCGCATTCGGCACGTCGGCGATATCCATCGTGCCCGAGAACAGCTCTTCGCCGACGTCTTCGGCCGAGTCCGGCCCCCAAAGCCAGGACCATTGGCCCTCGCCCGTCGTGGTTCCCGCATTGATGTTCTTGAAGACCAGCGCGCGGTCATTGATGCGCTGGACGATGACGCGGACCTTGTCGACATTGACGGTTTCGATCGGCAGGCCGTCGGCATTCTCACGCGGCAGGATGACGCCAGTGCCCTTGAAGCCGACGAAAGGCGGGCGGTCGGCAAAGTCGACGGGAACGGTTTCAGCGCGCTTCAGCGTGCGGCCATCGGCGGCGGGAAGGCCGGCGAGGATCGTGGCGGTGCGGGTCGTGCCGAACGACAGGCCGCCGACGCAAAGCTCGCGGCCTTCGACGGTGTACGCGGCGCGGAAAGCCGGACGAAATTCGACGTAGGGAGAATAGTCTTTCTTCGGGTCGAGCGCCGCGGAGAAGACAAAACAGGCGAGCGGTTGTTCGTTGGAGGTGTCGATCCGGTAGCGGAAATAGGAGAATTCCTGCTCGGCCGCCTCGCGGGCCCGTTGGCGGGCCTCTTCGCGCTTGCGGGCGGCAGCTTCATCGGCCGGGGAGCGCTCGACCAGCACCTGCGCATCACTGTCTTCGCCGGGCTCCCGGCTGGTCTGTGACCCGCCGCAAGCTGCAAGAACAAGAATGGCTGCTGAAGCGAGGGCACTCAGGACCCCCCACCGGCCCCGGACCATATTGGACATTGATTGAACTCCTCCCGTCTCTGTCACCGACTCTTACACAGTTAACGAGCGGCGCCATAGGGGCGCGAATCCGGCGGAAGCAAGAATTATGAAGACTTTGTCAGGCGCTCGGCAGAGAAGATTGCCTTCAGGCCCTCGCGATAGGTCGGATATTGCGGATGCCAGCCGAGCGCCGCCTTGGCGCGCGCATTCGAAACGCGCTTGCATTCGGCATAGAAACTGAGTGCCATTTCGCTCAGCCCTGCATCCTCGATCGAAACGTCCGGAGGCGGCGGAAGGCCCAGCAGCTCTGCTGCATAGGCCGTTACGTCCTGCGGCGGCGCAGCAAGGTCGTCACACAAGTTGAACGCGCCCGTCACATTCGGATGCAGCAGCAAGGCTTCGAGACCCGACGCGATGTCATCGACATGCACGCGGGAGAAAACCTGGCCCGGTTTGATCACGCGCTGTGCTGTCCCGTCTCGGAGCCGGTCGAAAGGGGAGCGGCCGGGTCCGTATATTCCGGGGAGGCGGACGAGCCGCGCGCGGCCATCGCTTGCATCAAGCCACTGGGTTTCGGCGAGCACGCGGGCACCGGCCCTCGGCGAAGCAGGACGGACCGGGCTCCATTCGAAGGCCCAGCCGCCGTTCAGGTCTCCATAAACACCTGTGGTCGACAGATAGTTCATGGAGTACGCGCTGCCCGCCTTTTCGCCCGCAGAGAGCGCAGCCGGGCAACCAGAGCGGCCGGGCGGAAGGGTCACAAGCCAGTGTGCGCCATCGGGCACATCGACCGGTCCCTCCCCCGCCCAGACCTGCGCATCTATGCCGCCCGCGCGCAGCGACGCGGCCTTCTCCGCTGTCCGCACGGTGCCAGCCACCCGCCAGCCTCGCTGTCCAAGCCGGTCAGCCAGCTGCAGGGCGCTGTAGCCAAGTCCGAAAACAAAAAGCAGAGATTGCGGGGTTGTCATTTGCCTCTAAGTGCCAGCCATTGCCTAAACCCTTGCATAGCCGCTCCGGAGTAACCTGCCCATGTCCCTGATCGCGCTCGCCGCGGGCACAGCCCTGATGTTGCAATCTGCGGGCGCCGATATCGCCAAGGCCGAAGACACCCGCCTCCAGGCCTGTGTCGACAAGATTGAGACAGACCCGGAGAACGCTTACGAGGACGGGCTGGCCTGGACCTTTGAGGGTAACCGCCCGGGCGCGCGCCAGTGCACCGCGCTCGCCCTCATCGCCCTCGGCAATTACGACACCGGCGCCGAAAGGCTGGAATCGCTCGCGACCTCATCGGATGGTGGCTCGATGGAACAGCGCGCCCTCTATCTGTCGCAGGCCGGGCATGCCTGGATCCAGGCTGGCGCGCCGGACGTCGCCGTGGTGTCATTCACCGATGCGCTGAAGCTTGCCCCCGGCACGCTCGACCTGCTGCTCGACCGCGCCACCGCCTACATCCTGCTCGAGGAATGGGACAAGGCGCTATCTGACCTCGACCTTGCGCTCGCCAACTCACCCGGACACGGCCCCGGCCACCAGCTGCGCGCCGAAGTGCATCTGGAAAAGCGGGCCTACGATCTCGCCCTGCGCGACGTTCAGTCAGCGATGGAGGCAGACCCGTCCAACATCGACACGCTGGTCGTGCGCGGACGCGTTCGCGAAGCGATCCGGATCGCCGAGCAGGACGGGATTCCCCAGTAGGCTCAGGCGCCGTAGCGCTTCTCCAGCATCGACCACACCGCTCTGAGGCCGCAAGGCGCGCCGCCTTCCGGCCTGCCATACTTCGACTTGCGCCAGGCCCAGATGTCGAAATGCGCCCAGCTTTTCGCGGTCACGAACTGTTTCAGGAAGATCGCCGCCGTGATCGAACCGGCAAAGCTGCCGCCGGAGTTGACGAGATCGGCCACCGGGCTCTTCAGGTCGGCGAGATAGGGATCCCAGAGCGGCATGCGCCAGACCGGGTCACCTGTCTGGGCCGAGGCCGCCAGGATGTCGGCGGCGAGTGTGTCGTCATCGGTGTAGAGCGGCGCCAGATCAGCACCAAGTGCAACACGGGCGGCGCCCGTCAGCGTCGCAAAGTCGAGCAGAAGGTCGGGATCGTCTTCCGAGGCGCGCGTGAGCGCATCACCGAGCACGAGGCGGCCCTCGGCGTCGGTGTTGTCGATCTCGACCGTCAGCCCCTTGCGAGTGGCGAGAATGTCGCCCGGCCGGAAGGCATTGCCGGAAATCGCGTTCTCGGCAGCCGACACGAACAGTCTGAGGTGTACCGGCAGACCCGCGCCCATGATCAGTTCGGCAAGCGCGATGGCGTGGGCTGCGCCGCCCATATCCTTCTTCATGATGCGCATGCCGTCGGCGCCCTTGATGTCGAGACCGCCGCTGTCGAACGTGATGCCCTTTCCGCAGAGAGAGACCTTGGGATTGCCCGGCTTGCCCCATTCGAGTTCGAGGAAGCGCGGCTCTTCGGTTGCCGCTCGTCCTACGGCATGAACCATCGGATAGTTCTCGGTGAGCAAGGCGTCGCCAATTGTGGTGCGAAGTGTTGCACCGAATGTCTCGGCGAGGGCGGACATTTCGGCCTGCAGGCCCGCCGGCGTCATGTCGGCGGCGGGCGTGTTGACCATGTCGCGCAGGTGAGCAGCGGCGTCGGCTTCGCGCGACAGGCGCTCACCTTCCTTGCCAGTAGGCACTTTCAGGCGAGGCGGCGCGGTCTTCTCCGCCTTGTAACGATCAAAACGGTAGGCACCGTCAGCCCAGGCCGCCGCTAGGTGGGCGAAAGGCTGGCCACCCGCCTCGGCGATCTCATAATCGCCCTCCGGCAGACGCGCCGACAAGGCCGCCACAGCGAGAGCGTCCTTGCCCGTACCGAGACCGAAGAGCACCGAGGCGACCCGCCCGTCCTCGCCAGGAACGATCACAGTCTGTCCGGCAGCGCCCGTGAAGCCCTGCCCCGCGGCGATGGCCCGCGCGCCCGGAAACGGATCGCTCTCGAGCGCCGCGAAATCACGGGTGAGGCAAAGGTAAATGCGCGCCGGCTTGGTCGGCTTGATGGTGAAACTCTTGTGCATGCTCTGTCCTGTCGGAAGACCGGTTAAATGCAGCGGCTCCAGCGTTAACCGAACCTTGACCCCGGTCGTTCAAATTGCGGGCTTATGCTGCCGATACATACACGGAGCCCGATGATGTCCAGTGCCAAAACGTCTCTGGCTTTGATAGCCTTCGCCTTCGCTGCCTCAACGGCAGCTTGCGCCTCCTCAGGAGCTTCACCCGAGGCCAAGGCCCTGCAGGCCATGGAAGACGCGCTGAAGCCCGCCAGCGCCGAGGAGCGCGCCGCGGCCAACCGCGCCGATCCCCTGACCCGTGCCAATTTCTGGGCCAAGGAGAACCTGAAGGACGGTGAAGACCTCACCGTCTCGCTCGAGTTTGCCCGTGCGCTTCGTGAGATCGGCAGCGAGGAACGCGCCGCTGATGTGCTGTCGCGTGCGCTGATCGTGCACCCCGAAAGCGTTGACGCGCTGATGCTGCTGGGCCGTATCCAGATGACCCGCGGCGACATCAATACGGCCGCGCAGGCTTTCCAGCGGGCCACTGACCTGGAACCCGCCCGGGCCGAGGCTTGGGCCGCACTCGGCACAACCTACGACCGGCAGGGCCAGCACCGCCTCGCCCAGACGCTTTATCAGAAAGCTCTCGAGATCGAGCCAGCCCGCACGACGACGCTGACCAATTACGGCCTGTCGCTGGTGCTGACCGGAGATCTTGCCGGCGCCGAAGACAAGCTGCGCCTTGCTGCAGCCAATGCCGACGCGAATGCCCGGGTCACGGAAAATCTCGCCTTGGTGCTTGGCCTTCAGGGCCGCTTCGACGAAATGAAAACCGTCAGCCGGACCGCAGCGCCGGATGAAGTAGTGGACCAGAACGCCGCTTTGCTTAAGGGTCTGATCAAGCCCGCCCGCAGCTATGAATCGCTCGTCGAGACGCCTGTGCGGACGGCGGAAGTGCCGGTCGCCGCGCCGACGCGCAAGGTTGAAACAAAACCGGCGGCAGAGGCCGACAGGCGCACGCTTCGCGGCCTGCGCAACTAGGCCGTTTCGTCCGTATCGAACCGGATGCCCTGGGCGAGCGGCAGCTCACTCGAGTAATTGATCGTGTTCGTGGCCCGGCGCATGTAGGCCTTCCAACTGTCCGACCCGGATTCGCGCCCGCCCCCGGTTTCCTTTTCGCCGCCAAACGCGCCGCCAATCTCGGCGCCGGATGTGCCGATGTTGACGTTGGCAATCCCGCAATCCGATCCCGACGCTGCGAGGAAGCGTTCGGCCTCGCGCAGGTCGGTCGTGAAAATCGATGAGGACAATCCGGCCGCGACGGCATTGTTGAGCGCAATCGCTTCGTCGAAATCGCAGTAGCGCATCACGTAAAGAATGGGGGCGAACGTCTCGCGCAGGACCGGCCCGGCCTGCTCCGGCATCTCGACGAGCGCCGGGCGCCGGTAGACGCCGCCTGCTTCGACATGCTCGCCGCCGAAGACCTGGCCACCGGCTTTGCTGGCCTCGTCAAGCGCGGCGGTCATCGCCTCGCCCGCCGCCGCGTCGATCAACGGCCCCACCAGAACGCCAGTGGACATTGGATTGCCGACCTTTGCTGAAGCCCAGGCTGACTTGAGGCGCGGGATCACGCGGTCTGCGATGCTGTCATGCACGAACAGGCGGCGCATCGTGGTGCAACGCTGACCCGCAGTGCCCAGCGCCGAGAACGTGATGGCGCGAACAGCCAGATCAAGATCCGCAGACGGACAGACGATCGCAGCATTGTTGCCGCCAAGTTCCAGCAGCGCCTTGCCAAAGCGGCCAGCGACGACCGGCGCCACGGCCCGGCCCATGCGCGTCGAGCCGGTTGCGGACACCACGGCCGCGCGCGGGTCACGAACAAGCGCCGCACCGATATCGGGTCCGCCGATGAGGCAGGTTGCGAGCGCCTCCGGGGCATCACCGAAGCGCCTCGCGGCGCGGCGGAAAACTTCCATAACCGCAAGCGCGGTGAGCGGCGTTTTCTCCGACGGTTTCCATATCACCGGATTTCCGCAGACAAGCGCCAGCGCCGCGTTCCAGGCCCAGACGGCGACCGGGAAGTTGAACGCCGTGATGACGACCGTCACGCCGGCGGGATGCCAGGTTTCCATCATCCGGTGGCCGGGACGTTCGGACACGATGGTGAGGCCATGCAACTGGCGCGACAGGCCGACGGCGAAGTCGCAGATATCGATCATCTCCTGCACTTCGCCCATGGCTTCGGCAGGGATCTTGCCCGCCTCGAGCGTCACCAGAACAGCGAGGTCGTCTTTCGCTTCCCGCAGTTCCTCGCCGATGAGGCGCACAAGTTCACCGCGGCGGGGCGCCGGGACATTGCGCCAACGGACGAAAGCGGCGGACGCATGTTGCAGCGCGGCCTGGACGGCGTCCTCGCCAGCATCCGGCAGGTATCCGAGGGTTTCACCGGTCACAGGCGTGCGGCAGGCGAGCGGGCCACCGCTGGCCAAGCGAATGCCAAAGCGGGCCAGCGTTTCAGAAGCGAGAGGCAGAAGGCTCATCGCCCTCGTCTAGCTGTGCTGCGCGTACGGGGAAAGCCCCGCAGGCGCTGATCACGACACTTGTGTTTCTGGCGCGGTATCGACGGAGACGACTTGCGGCGCTGCCTGGTTGCCTGACTGCATCTCCTGATACTTGATGTAGGCGGGGCCCAGAACAACAAGGAACAGAACCGGCAGGAAGAACAGGATCATCGGAACCGTCAGCTGGGCGGGCAGCGCGGCGGCCTTCTTCTCGGCTTCGGACATCCGCATCTCGCGGTTTTCCTTCGCCATCAGGCGCAGCGCATCGCCGAGCGGCGTGCCGTAGCGTTCAGCCTGACCGAGAGCCATACAGACAGCCTTCACCCCTTCGTGGCCGGTGCGCAGGGCAAGGTTTTCATAGGCCTGACGGCGGTCTGGCAGGTAGGAAAGCTCGGCCACCGTGATGCCGAATTCCTCGGCGAGCTCAGGAGACGCCGTGCCGATTTCCTGGCTGACCTTGGCAAAGCCCATCTCGATCGACATGCCGGCCTCGACGCAGATAAGCAGCATGTCGAGCGCGTCCGGAAATGCCCGCATGAGGGACTTCTGGCGCTTCTGGGCGATGTTCGAGATGTAGATGTTTGGCGCATAGAAGCCGGCCGCAGCGCCGAAGGCGAGCGAGCCATACTTCATGAACGTGTTGAGCCCGAGATCGTTGACATAGAAGATGTACAGGAACGCGAGCAGTGCGCCGACGAAGGGCAGGATCATCCGTGCAAAGTAGAAGGCGGAGATCGGGCCCGGGCCGCGCATGCCGGCCTGGTTCATCAACTTTACAACGTTCGGATCTTCGAGCGCGGTGGCAAGGTTGAGCTTCGACGAAATGCTGCCGACGACCGAGTCATCCTTGCGGCGCAGGCCCTTCTTTTCCAACGCGGCGCGGCTCTGTTTACGGAGTTTCTCGCGCTGCGTGGCAACGGATTTCAGACGTGTCTCAAGCTTGTTGCCCTGCAGATAGGGCAGAAAGATCGTCAGGAATGTGCCAAAGACGGCGGCGGCGACCAGATAAGCCGCCAGAGTTTCCGGCCTGGTGAAAGAGACGAGGAACTCATACATCGTTGCGCGCCCCTACATGTCGAAGTTGATCATGTTGCGCATCACCATGATACCGGTCCCCATCATCGCGGCCGCCAGCGCGAGGATGACGTGACCAGTCTCGGTGCGGAACAGTTCCATGATGTAGTCGGGCGTCGTCAGGTACACCATGACGGCCACGGCGAAAGGCAGAGAGCCGATGATGTAGGCCGAGGCTTTGGCTTCGGACGAAAGGGCTTTGACCTTCTCGCGCATCATCTTCCGCGAGCGGATCACCGTCGATAGGTTTCCGAGCGCTTCCGAGAGGTTGCCGCCGGCCTTCGACTGGATCATCAGAACGATGGCGAAGAAGTTCACTTCCTGAAGCGGCATCCGCTTGTAGAGTGCGCCGAGCGCGCGGTCGAGGCCGGAACCCATCGAGAGATTGTCGGCGAAAGTCAGGAATTCCTTGCGCAGCGGCTCAGGGCTTTCACGGCCGATGATGCGGATACATTCTCCGAGAGGCAAGCCCGTCTTGACGCCGCGCACGATTACATCGAGTGCATCTGCGAACTGGTTGATCATCTTCTTGTGGCGGCCCTTGATCATCGTGTTCAGGATGAACTGAGGCAATCCGAAAGTGCCCGCGAAGAATGCCGCCGCACACAGTACCGGCCGGCTCTTCAGACTGATGCCATTGATCACGAGGCCTTCTGCACCAGAGATCCAGACCACACCTGCGCAAACGGCGCCGGCAACGATCGAGATGATCCAGAACATCGGAAGCGGCAGTTCGAGCCCCGCCTGCGTGAGCTTGGACCCGATATCATGCGCGGCCGTGCTCTTGCGGCGCTCCTTGTCCTGCTTGCGCAGACTTTCGAGCATCTCCTGCGTCTTGGCGCGGCGGCGTACTGCGTCGTCGGCAGCCTTACCCGCCGATTTCGAGACCTGGACGACCCGCCCTGTCCCAATTTCCCGCGCACGCTTTTTCGCCGCGTCGTCCTTGCCGCTGGTGAACGTAAAGCCGACACCCACAATCGCCAAAAAGGCAAGGGCGGCGACAATCAGAATGATCAGGGTGCTGCTCATCAGGCGTTGTTCAGAGAGTCGAGCGCTGCCGCCAACTCCCGCTCCATGTTGTAGTACGAGGCGCGCTCCCAGAAGCGCGGACGGCCGATACCCATGCCGCGGTGACGACCGACAATTCGTCCATTGTCGTCTTCGCCGTCGATCTCATACTTGAGGATATCCTGGAGAACGATCGTATCGCCTTCGAGACCAAGCACTTCGGTGATGCACATGATGCGGCGCGAACCATCGCGCAGGCGCGAGGCCTGCACGACAACGTCGATCGAGCCGACGATCATTTCACGGATGGTTTTTGCGGGCAGCGAGAAGCCGCCCATGGTGATCATGGATTCAACGCGGCTGAGAGCTTCGCGCGGAGAGTTCGCGTGCAGCGTTCCCATCGAGCCATCGTGACCCGTGTTCATTGCCTGCAGAAGGTCGAACGCTTCCGGGCCGCGAACCTCGCCCACGATGATCCGCTCAGGACGCATACGCAGACAGTTCTTGACGAGGTCACGCATTGTGATTTCGCCCGAGCCTTCGATGTTCGGCGGACGGGTTTCGAGACGCACGACGTGCGGTTGCTGAAGCTGAAGTTCGGCGGAGTCTTCGCAGGTAATCACGCGCTCGCCGGGTTCGATGAAGCCGGTGAGACAGTTGAGCAGCGTCGTCTTTCCCGAACCTGTACCACCGGAGATCAGCACGTTGCAGCGGCTGTGACCGATGATGCGGAGAACCTCGGCGCCCGCTTCACTGATCGAGCCGAACTTCACCAGGTCGTGGAGCTTCAGCTTGTCTTTCTTGAACTTACGAATGGTGAGCGTCGGGCCGTCAATGGCGAGCGGCGGCGCAATGACGTTGACGCGCGAGCCGTCAAGCAGACGCGCATCGCAGATCGGCGAGCTTTCATCGACCCGGCGGCCGACTTGCGACACGATCCGTTGGCAGATGTTCATGAGCTGCGCATTGTCGCGGAACCGGATGTTCGTGCGCTCGATCTTGCCGTTGACCTCGATGTAAGTCGTGTCCGCACCGTTGACCATGATATCGGCAATGTCATCGCGCGCCAGCAGCGGCTCAAGCGGGCCATAACCAAGCACGTCGTTACAGATATCATCAAGCAGGTATTCCTGCTCAGAGATCGACATCACGACGTTCTTGATACTGATGATTTCCACGACAATGTCGCGGATCTCTTCACGCGCGCTCTCGGTATCGAGTTGCGCCAGTTGCGAGAGATCGATCGTGTCGATCAGAGCGTTGAAGATCGTCGTCTTGGTGGAATAATACTGCTCGGAATGCTGGTTGACCTTTCGAACCGGCTCCGGCTTGAACTCAGGCGTCTTTAGCTTGACGGCCGGCGCAGCTGATGCGCCCGGCGCTCCCGCAGCAGGAACCGCGGCTGCAGGAGCGGCAGGTTTCGGGGCGGCAGGCTTGGCAGCCGCCAGCGCGGCAGGCGCACTCGGCTGCGTGGGAACCGTCGAACCGGCGCGTTTTCCAAAAGCCATCTGCTTACCCGTTCACCAAGACCTGATCACTTGCCCAGAAGTTTCTTGAGGAAAGATTTCTCGGCTTGCTGGACGGCGCGTCCCGTGAGGGCGCACGCGAGCTGGTCGATTGCCATCGACGACTTGGCAGTCGGCGACGTCTCTGAAATCATCTGCCCGTTATTGGCCGCCATGCCGAACACTTCTGGCTCGAAGGGCACGATAATGTCAGGCTCAACGCCGATCGCAGCCGCAAAATCCTTCACCGGAATTTCAGGACGTTTCGGCACGCCGCACATGTTCAGCACGAGGCGCGGCGCGTGATCATTGACGCGGTGACCCTTTAGCTGGTCGATCATGTTCTTGCCGTTACGAAGTGAGGCAAGGTCTGGCTGGCAGACGATGATCACTTCATCCGAAGCGATCAGTGTGTTGCGAACCCAGTGGCTCCAAGTGTGCGGCAGGTCGAGCACCATGTAAGGCACATTGCGCCGTACACTGTCGATCACGGTCGTGTAGGACTCGTCCGGGATGTCCATGATCTGGTTGATGTTGGCCGGCGCCGTGAACAGGGACAGACGCTCGGTAGCGCGTGCCAGCAGGCGCTCAATCACCGCATTGTCAGCCCGCTCAGGGGCAAGCAGGGCGTCCGCAATCGTTTGCGGCGTGTCCTGATTGAAGTCGAGCGCGGTTGTTCCGAAGGAGAGGTCAAGATCAACGAGGGTCGTATTGACATGCGTGTTCTCCGCGAGGGCCCAGGCAAGGTTATGGGCAATCGTTGAAGCCCCTACCCCACCCTTGGCGCCAACGACCGAAATCTGCTTGCCGAGGAAGGGCGCATCCGGATCTGCGAAGAGCGACGAAATTGAGCGGATAATCTGCAGGGGCTGGAACGGCGGCACCAGATACTCGGAAACACCGCGCGCAACGAGCTGACGGTACAGCATGATGTCGTTGACAGCGCCGATGACCAGAACCTTGACGTTCTCGTCGCAGTGCTCCGCCAGCGCATCAATCTCGTGCAGAACCTGGCTCGCCTGAGCCGAGGACTCGACCATCAGGAGGTTTGGCGTCGAATTCGAGCGCAGGTCCGCGATGGCCGCAGGTATGCCGCCGGGAATGTAGTCGATTGTCGCGCGGCCCATGCGCCGGTCGCGCGCGCAAAGCTGCATCAGCTCATGGGTTTCTTCACGCTCATAGAACAGCTTGATCGAAATCGCGGGAAGCAACGCATCTCCGCCAGCCTGCTCTACGGCCGCGAAAGAAAACGGTGCAGGCGCAATCGCCTTCGGCGAGAAATCCGATACCGGTTGCACCGGCTGGGCGGCGCCATCAGCGAAAGGACTCGCCGTTTCGAAATCGTTGGCGCCCGTCAGACTTTCGTCGTTGAAAACGTCTTCGAACTCGGTGCCGAAATCGTCTTCAAACAGAGCGGTTTCCTTGCCCATGGTATGCATACTCCTTTTGCTGGTTCAACCAGCTCAGTTCACAGCATCAGAAACGGCGCCCGACTCGTCGTCGGACCGTTCGGCGCCTGTCGGTTCTCCGGCGCGGAATTTCTCGAGGATCACGCTGCGGCGATCGACATCTGCCGGGTCAAGCGCGCGCGTGCCGAGAAGATCGGCCGGATCGGCAATCATCGCGGCGAGGTTCGTCCGCACAGAGCAACCCAGCGTCGGAAGGGTATTGTTCGATGTCACGTCCGAGAAATTCACTTGAGACTTCTGCAGGCATTCGGGCGCGACAGCATCATAGACCTGGAAGGCCAGGATCATGGGCTGCGAATAGGCTTCACCGGCGCCGTGAGACGTGCCTGAGATCTCGTCATACTCGATGCCCTTCTCCCACGCGATCGCGCGCGCTTCGGCAACGGCGGTCACGGCCAGTTGAGGGTTGGCGCTTGCAGCGGGCAAGGACATGACGAGTGGTCCATGTCCCCTTTGGGCATAGGTCGACACGAACGTCCGGATGCGCGCGCGTTCTGCATCCGGCAACTCGCTCAGTTCCGGATGGATGGCGACTTCGAGAAACTCGGTACGCTTCGTCACGCCGACTTCATTGCGGCTGAGTGACGTGCCTTGAAGCATGTCGGCTGTGACAGCGGTCGGCGCGCTGCTGGCGCACGCGCCAAGCGTGAGGAGGCCTGCACCGAGCGCGAGCAGTGAACGATTGGATCTGGAGTTGGTCATTCCTGTCTCCCTATTCTTCGACGAAGCCCACGGGGGCTCTGTATTCATTGGCTTCGACCGGGGCACCATCGCGACCGTACGTCTCGTTCAGCTTGCCGAAGAAAATCGACTTGGCATCGGATGCATTCGCGTAGCCGTCTGCGGGTGTACGCAGCTGCGACTTGGCCGTCGGGTTGACCAGATAGGGCGTCACGATGACGACCAGTTCGCTCTCTTCCGAAAGGAAGTCCCGCGACTGGAAAAGCGCGCCAAGGATCGGCAGCTTTTTGAGACCCGGTACCTGGTCGAGGTTCTGGCGATCCTTGACCGAGATAAGGCCGGCCATCATCATCGATCCGCCCGATGGAAGTTCGATCGTCGACTCTGCGCGGCGCACCGTGAGACCTGGCAGCGTAACGCCTTCGAACTGGATGACGTTACCATCATCGTCGATCGTCGTCTGACGTTGGCCCTGGAACGCGCCTTGCGATGTCAGCTCGGACACTTCGGTCGAAATCTTGAGCGAGATGCGCCCTTCCGAAAGAACGACAGGCGTAAAGCCGAGGCCGACCCCGTAAGGCTTGAACTCGACCGTGATGCGGCCCTGGTTGTCCTGACCGATCGGCACCGGGAACTCACCGCCCGCAAGGAACTTGGCGCTTTCACCCGACATCGCGACCATGGTCGGCTCGGCAAGCGTCTTCACGACCCCGATACGCTCAAGGGCGTTGAAGGCAGCGCCAACACGCGATTGCAGGTCATCGCCGACAAAGTTCGTATACGTTGCGGTTCCGCCGATGCCGCCCAGCGAACGCCCCTGTATGGGGAAGCCGAGATTGCTGCCGAAGGTACCCGAACCACTGAAAGGAAGGCCTGGAACCAGCGCGGTCGTTCCAGAGTCTACCGGCACGCCGCCCGGGCCAGGAATGAAAAGTTGCTTCTCGACAAGGTTCGCGAGGTCGCCCCAGTTCGGAACACCGGAAAGGTTGATGCCGAGCTGCTTGACGATATTGCGCTGCATCTCCACGACGCGAACTTCCAGAAGCACCTGGTCCGGCGCGAGGATGTTCAGCATGTTGACGATCTGGACTCCATCCTCATCGCCCGGAAAATAAGCCGTAACGAGCTTTCGAACCTGATCTGACTGAGACAGGCTGTCGACAGAGCCCGTGATCACAATGCTGCCATTCAGGCTTTCAAGCTCGACGCGGGCATCAGGCACATGACGCGCGATGGTCTGCTCCAGAGAGGCCATGTCGGTTTCGACATGTAGTGAAAGATCAAGCAGCGTGCGGCCGTTACGGTCAAAAATAAGCGCGCTCGTCTGCCCGTACTTCACACCCCGGAAGATGATCCGCTGGGATGTCTGGACGACGGCATCGGCGATTTCCGGATTGGCGATGACAACATCGGCCGCCGGCGCCTCAAGCTCGATAATGACCGATTTGTTGACGCCTACGGTCACATTGCGCGAGACGGCACTGTCACCCGCGGATGTGATGACTGTACCCATTCCGCCAGGAACGGTTTGCGCTGGCGCCGGGAGAGCCGGCGCGATTGTCAGAACTGTGGATACGGCAAGTAACTTCAATGTGCGCATGATCAGTTGCCTCCAACGCCAGCGGGAGCGGCCTGGCTGTTGCGGATAATCGTGATTCCGGCACCCGATGATTCGGTGTCACCTTCCAGTAGCTCCGTACGCGGATCGCGCTCAGTGCCACTGATTTCCTGACTGAGCGGCCGCAAGGCGAGAGAAACCTCGCCTTTCTGCTGCGCAAGCGCCAAGAGTTCGACTTCCCTCGGACTTACTTCCAGCGTAGCCGTCCGGCCGATGCGCGAAGTTTCGCCTTCCGCATTGGTCGAAAAGTTCTGGTCGATTGCAAACACACGGACATTTCTCACGATCGTGGTCGCAATCGTCCGCTCCGGAATACCGCGATCGGGGTCGGCGTTCTGTTCATAGGTCAGAATAATATCGACGCGGTCATTCGGCAGGATGAACCCGCCCGAGGCCGATTCAGCTGATATCTCGATCGAGACTGCGCGCATTTCCGGATCCATCAGGGTCGCCAGCAAGCCTTGCTCGCCCTTCTTGACGACCTTTTGCGGCAGCACTGCCTCACCCTTGTACAAGGCCTGCTTCACGACGGCGCCCGTCAGTTCCTCGATGGAGGCAGGCGCGGTCGTTTGCACCAAGAATCCGTCCACGACGTTGGACTTCGGCCAGGGCGCCCAGACGAGCTCTTCTGCCTTGATCGTCTCGCCGACGGCGAAATCGCGGGTGACCGTAAGCACCTCAACTTCGGAGACTTCACGCTCTTCGACAACGAGTTGATCCTTGGTGACGGTCTTCGTCAGCACCTGGGGCTTGCTCATCTGCATGACCAGGAAGGCAGCGCCCCCTGCGGCAGCCAGCGCCAGTAGCAGAATGATGATACGCATCGGCGACATCAGGCGCCACTCCTCTGTTTACTCGGCAACTCAGAACCGTTGCGACTCGCCCCGGTCTTTTTAACTAAGTGCGAAATTCGCACGGCCCACCTAAAGGAGTGTTAACCGGCGAATCCGAGCAGAGCATAAAAACTTGCGAGCACTGGAGAGGCTGCGCCGGCCAATATCGCGCCGGCGGCTATCGCCACTCCGTAGGGCACACCGGCCTTTGGCTCAAACGGTGCCCGCATGAAGCCAGGAATAGCGGCAGCAGGAACCATCCGCTTGCTGACGAGCAGAGCCGCGGCGCAAAGGCCGCCGGCAATCGCCATCCAGTAAATGAAAGGTAAAGAAGCGCCCGGCCCCATCCAGAGCACAACGGCCGGAATCATCTTGGCATCCCCTCCCCCGAATATGCGGAAGGCAAAAAGTCCGAGGGCGATAACGAAAGCCAGAGCACCGGCCAGCAAGTGGCCTCCCAGGATCTCGAGCGGCAGTCCCGAGACGGCAGCCGCAGGGATGAAGAGCCCGGCAAGCGTCAGGTTCAGCCAGTTCGGGATCGTAAGTCGGTTGACATCGTGCAGCGCCGAAAACACGCAAAGAGCCAGGAATAGGCCGGAAAGTAAAACAAGGATCATGACAGGAGCTCCGGAACGTGAACACCGGGGACGCTGCCTCAAAAGGCTGAAAGAAGCCTTTCGCCTCGCTGCCAAAGAAAGAGCCGCCGGGGACGTACCCCGGCGGCTCGATTGTCAGTCAGACTGACGTGTATCGCTTAGGCGATCTCGTTGGCGACCGTGGTGAACGTAGCGTTCGCCGAGGTGCCGAGAGCAGAGACGCCGCCGATGATGGCGACAGCGATCAGAGCGGCGATGAGGCCGTACTCAATAGCGGTGGCGCCCGACTCGTCTTTCAGGAAACGTGCAAACATTTGGAAACTCCCATCATTCAGTTGACATGTCCCGGCTTGAACTTTTCTTCCGGAACAAGGAGAGGTGTACACGAACAGTCTTTGCGCCTGATTGAAGGAATCAGAAAAGTCGTGAAGCTGTTTCAGGGATTCGTTTACCGTGTTCACGGGGACCGCAATTGCGTTAGTGCACGGTCCTTCAGCGCCTCGGATCAGCCTATATATATAACGACTGTCAGGAAAAATTGGGCGCAAGCTTCCGGTCTGCGGCGACACGGGACTCTATGCGACTGGCTGCTCAAAAGTTCCCGGTTAGGAAACAGTAAACCAAAGTCTGCGAATTTCCGGTATCCCTGTGCGTCGGAGTATCCGCATCATGTCGTTCTCACTGAAAGCTGCCTTCGCGGGCGCCGCTGCATTGTCTCTTTCCTCAGCAGCCTTTGCCGATCAGATTTTCGTTGAAGCCAGCAAGTCGATACCCGTTCGTATCAATGGCGCAGCTTCCAGCATCGTGATTGGCAACAAGAACATCGCAGATGTCGCCGTTCACAATGAAGGGCTGCTTTTCATTACGGGCAAGAGCTACGGCACAACCAATCTTATGGTGTTCGATAAGTCGGGCCGCCAACTTTTCAGCTCTGACGTGATGGTCACCACCAACTCGACAAATCTCGTAACGATCAACCGCGCCGGCCAGAGCTTCACTTACGATTGCTCACCGAACTGCCGCGCCGTGCTCAGCGTCGGTGATGATCCCGCGCATTTCGGCACCCTGATTGACCAGCAACTGCAGACTCAGACGCTGACCGACGGTCAGTAAACGCCGCCGTGGCAAACGCCACGCTTATGCATTGCTTCAAATTTGATGGATTGGCTCAACCGGCTACAAACCGGACAATGATACACCGGACACGTCAGAATCAGTTCGGGATCGGATCAATGGCCGGCGCTCAGTCCTTCAGCCTGGTAGCACGCCTCAAAGCGCGCTGGTCCCTCTATGCACAGGATCGACGCGGCGCGGCAGCAGTCGAGTTCGCGATGATTGCGGCACCCTTCTTCTTCCTTATCTTCGGCCTGATCGAAGTCTGCATGATCTTCATCATGTCGACGCTGCTGGAGCACGCAGTTTCCGAATCGTCGCGTCCCTTGCGCACCGGCGAAGCGCAGCAAGCGTCGATGACGGAGGAGGAATTCAGGCAATCCGTCTGCTTCGAGTTCTACGACATCCTCGACTGCGATGCCCGCTTGTCGATCGATGTGCGGACAATCGAAACCTTTGCCGGAGCGCCGATTGGCCTCCCGCTGGATGTCGATGGAAATGTCGACAACTTGACTTTCGGGTTCGATCCGGGCGGGGCCAACGACATCGTCGCGGTTCGCGTGTTTTATGAATGGGATCTGATCACGCCCTACATCTCCATGCCCTTGCAAAACATGAACGGCAACAAGCACCTGCTTCAGGTCAACGCCGTATTCCGCAATGAACCGTTCGGAGGCTGATAACATGCACTTGGGATCAGCATTTCGCGCTCTCACCCGCCGTACGCGTTGGCGCGGCATTCAGGGCATCTGTTACAATGAAAAGGGCATTTCAGCCGTAGAGTTCGCCTTCATCGCACCGGTGATGGTTCTCATCTACTTCGGCTGTATCGAGCTCAGCCTCTTGATGCGGGCTGACCGCCGCGTCACGACAACGGCCTCCAGCCTAGGTGACCTGACCGCGCGCCTCGTGACCGTCAGCGACACCGATATGCAGGAACTCTACAATGCAGCGACAGTGATGATGTCGCCCTACCCTGCAAGCTCGGCGCGGATGCGCATCACTTCTGTCGTCGACGACGGCGATGGCGAGACGCGTGTCGCCTGGTCGGATGGTTTCAATATAACACCCTACTCGGAAGATGCGCTGATCACGATCCCGGAAGGCCTGGTTGCCAGCCCTGGATCCGTAATTGTTGCCGAAGTCGAGTTCGAATACGAAAGCACGGTAGGCTTCGTGCTGGACGCTTCGCAAACGCTCGAAGATACGTTCTATCTCCGTCCGCGGCGCGTTACGACGATCAACCGCGAACGGGACGGCGACGCGGATACGGGTTTCGGTCCGTCGAGCTAATGCCCCGGCGAACCGCCAGCGTCATCCACGGCTGCGGGCTGACTACGAACAGTCAGCAACACAGCCAAGCCCACGAAGAAGAGCACGGCAATCGCCGACATCCCGATGCGCTGATCACCTGACATCCGAGTGAAGTACTCAATCATCATCGGCCCGAGCCAGACGGTTACTGTTCCGGCAATCGCGAACAGTCCGAAGAATTCGCCGCGCATGTTGGGCGGCGCGACATGGATCAACATTGACCGGCTGGATGAGATGTTTGCGGTTGCGAACACGGCGATCAATGCGCCCTGAGCAAGATAGATCAGATCGGAAGAGCCGGAGAAGAACGGCCAGTCATTGAGCTTGATGTTCGGGAGCAATCCGAAAAATGCCGACTCTCGCGTGATCGAAAGGCCAAAGAACAGTATGAGGACGATGGCCGCGAGTTCCACGATGAGGGCATTCTTTGGTCCGAGGCGTTGGTCGAGCCATCCGCCGAAGATGCCGCCTACGACGGCCCAGGCGGAGGCCCAGATTGCATAGATGGTAAGTTCGATCAGCCCCCATCCCAGGAACAGGCTGACATAAACTGCGCCCATGGTCAGCAAGGCAAACATACCATCGGCGTAAATCGTCCGAGCAATGAGGAACTTGAAAGCCTCGCGGTGATGCGCGGCCCGCCGGATCGTTCGAATGACGCCTTGCGCACCCTCGGTTATTGCTTTGACCGGCGATGTCCCCTTGATTCCAGTGTCGCGGGCATGAACGAAGAAGTACCACATCGAGAGCAGGAGCCAGACACCGCAGATCGGCCCTGCGATTCGGAATTGCTCATACTTCGAAGTGTCGATCCCGAAAAACGGCTCCTTGGCTGGCCAGCCAATTGCGTCGGGCAAGGCGAAGAAGAAGACGATTCCGACAAACATAACGGTTGCCGCCGCATTTCCGAGCGCAAGGCCCAACCCCGATACTGCAGGCAGGGCTGAGGGCGCCGCCGCGTCCGGCAACATCGAATTATGCGCCACCTCGCTGTAGCTGTAGCAAACATAAGCTGTAATCAGCAGAGCCATAATAGCGCCGGTTGAAAGCCCTTCAGGGCCGGGGATCGCCCACCAGAGCGACATGCTGACGAGTGTTATTAGAGAAAGGCAAAGCAGAAGGAGGGGCTTGCGCCGCAGGCCGCGATCGAAGGCTGCGCCGAGGAACGGCGCGGTCAGGGCTGCAATATAACCTGCCGTCTTCGACAGGTTGGCAACCATGGCCTGCCCTTCTGCGCCAGCAGCGCGGCGGGCTTCTTCCGGGCTGAGGCCCTCGAGCCGTCCGCTGGCAAGAATGTCCGCCCCGACGATATCGCGCGCGAAGTACGGCGCGAACACGTAGATGACGATCAGGATGTAATAGGGGTTTCGCGCCGCCTCGAACCAGGCCCAAGCGAACCCGGTCCGCCCCATGGCGCCCCCTTCACCGGGCGCAATACCCCGCGCCGAACTCGCAGGCGCGTCGAGCACTACTTCTGCCATGTACAGTCCTCCCGGCGCAAGTTACCTGCGCTCACCTCGGCGAGACTATCCTGTCCCGGTGAAAGAGGAAGCCACTTCCCTCATGACCGCGCGTCAGGGGGCCCACTCGGCACACGCTTTCAATCCTTCGGGGCCTGCGGTATCCCGGGTCTGTGTCCGTTTCCGGGAGAGCCGCCACATGAATATCCCGAGCGCCCGGCTCATCGCATCCCTCCTGATGCTGTCTGCCTGCGCGGCAACGCCCGGCACCGACCGACCGATGCCGCTCAGCGAGGACTATCTCAGCCGCGAAGACAGCGCCCGCGAGGCCTGGGACCGGTGCGGACCGGAATTCATCCAGCTCAACATGCCCGCCCCGGTGGTCTCGCTCCTCGGTCCCTTGATGGATGGTCCTTTCGGCCCGGTCTGCCAGCGCCACGATGCCTGCTACCGTCTGCAGGAACACTCCCAGACCTGGTGCGACGAGCGGATGCGCACGGAGATGATCGACATCTGCAATGACGGCCGTCCGGCGGATTCGGCCGCGGCTGCGCTCTGCCGATTTCGGGCGGATCTCTATCACGGCATGGTCGACAACAGGTTCGGCGCTTACGCCTATGAGGGTGTTGCCGGAGGGCGCATCGCGTCGGTCGAGGTTACCCAGCCGGCCGCGGGTGAACTCAGCGTCTGCGTCACCGCCGAGAACAATTCCAAACTCCTGCAGGAATATGTCGTCGAGCTGCGAACCAAGGACGGCAAGCGCATCGACCGGTCGCCGCGCTTCAAGGAAACGGCAGTGCGCGCAGGCACGGCCGCTACCTTTTGCGCGGGTACCACGACCTCGACCTACTGGTCTTTGCGCCGCCTAACTGGCCCACTCGAAGTCACCCTGCTGGCGGACCCGCCAGACTCCATTTCCCTGTCCGACAAGCTGGTGCTTCTCGAAACGCGCAGCGTCGCGTTGCCAGCTGAAGACTAGAGCTTCCCCGGCAGTTCGCCGGCATACTTCGTGATGTCCCCTGCCCCGAGACAGACCACCATCGCGCCCGGCCCCGCCAGCGGCCGCACGGCATCGGCGAGCCCAGCAAGACCCGGCAGCGCCAGCGCGCTCTTGTGGCCATGGCGGCGGATCGAATTGACCAGCGTGTCGCTCGTCACGCCCGGGATCGGTGTCTCGCCTGCCTCGTAAACCGGCGCGACAAGTACGTGATCGGCGGCATCGAAACAGGTCGAGAATTCCTCGAACAGATCGTTCAGACGCGAATACCTGTGCGGCTGGCAAACCGCGATCAGTGTCCCTGCGCCCTGCATGGCCCGCGCTGCCTTCAGCACGGCGGCAATCTCCACCGGGTGGTGGCCATAATCATCGATGACCTTCACCGGCGCCATGCCAGCAACCGGCACCCAGTCGCCGACCTGCGTGAACCGCCGCTTCACACCGCCGAACTTCGACAGCGCTGCGCGCATCTGCGCGTCCGTGGCGCCAAGCTCAAGCGCGACGGCAATTGCCGCGAGCGAGTTCTGGACATTGTGCTCACCCGCCATCGGCAGGGTGAAGTTTTCGATCAGGCGAACCTCACCGCCGGACGCGCGCCGGATCTCGACATCGAAATGTGATCCGCTGAGATCGGTGCGCAGGTTCGTGGCGCGGATATCGGCCTGCAGGTTGAATCCATAAGTGATCCGCCGACGGTCGGTCACGCGCGCCGCCAGCGCCTGCACTTCCGGATGATCCGTGCACAGAACGGCAAAACCATAGAAGGGAAGGTTTTCGACAAACGTGTCGAACGCTTCGCGCAACCGGTCCATGGTGCCATAGTGGTCCATGTGCTCCGGGTCGATATTGGTGACGATGGCGCAGGTGGGGTGGAGCTTGGCGAAGGTGCCATCGCTTTCGTCGCTCTCTACCACCATCCAGTCGCTTTCACCGGCCTTGTAGTTCGAGCCATAGGCATGGATGATGCCGCCGTTGATGACGGTCGGGTCAATGCCCGCCCCGTCCAGCAGGCAGGCGACCAGCGAGGTGGTTGTGGTCTTGCCATGGGTGCCGGCGATGCAGACCGTGTATTTCAGCCGCGTGATCTCTGCGAGCATGTTGGCGCGCCGCACGACCGGGATACCGGCCACCCGCGCCGCCTGCACTTCCGGATTGTCGCGCTTGATCGCCGAGGAGATGATCACGGTTCCGGCGCCCGCCACGTTCTCCGGCTCGTGGCCGATGAACACCTTCACGCCCCGCGCCCGCAGGCGCTCCACATTGGCGCTGTCGGACACATCCGATCCCTGCACCTGGTAGCCCATGGTCAGCATCACGTCGGCGATACCCGACATGCCGATGCCGCCGATACCGACGATATGGGCAGGGCCGACTTTGAAAGGAGTAGGTGTCGTCATTGAAAAGTTCGGGCTCCTAGACTGAACGCCTGGACAGGGACATGACCAGCCCGGCAATCGCCGCCACAAGCATCGCGCCGATGATCAGCGTCAAGACGCCTTCGCTGACCGCCCCACTCGCATAGGTTTGCGTAGTGCCTTCACTCAGCGCCTGTGTGTGGGAAAAGAACGACATCCAGAAAATGCCGACAGTGAAGCCCCAGGCCGCAGAAAGCAGGCGCGAGGATCCCTGGCTGAGAGTTCGAAGCCCGCCCCAGATCAGCGCGCCGGCGGCGATGAAGTCGACAATCCAGAACGGCCAGGCCTGCCAGTCACCCCAATTCCGGATGATCTCCGCAATTGCGAGGACCGCGCCGAATCCCAGCGCCAACATCCCGGAATTGCGGGTCATAGTTCGGCAATCCGCTCGGCGAGTTCCGCCAGCTCCTGCGCCGCATTCGGCTTTGCCGCTGACTTGGCTGCAGCGGCGCGGATCTTGAGGTCAGCCGGATCGGACAATCGCGCCGCGATCAGCGCGCCAAGCAGCTTGGGTGTGGCATTCGCCTCAAGCAGCATGTCCGCAGCACCGGCATCCGTCAGCGCTTCGGCATTCGCCGTCTGATGATCGTCCATGGCGATGGCCAGCGGGATAAGTATCGACGGGCGGCCAACGGCGGCAAGCTCGCTGACCGTCCCTGCCCCGGACCGCGCAATGACCAGATGCGCATTCGCAAGCCGGTCCGGCATGTCGGAGAAGAACGGCGCAAGCTCGCAATCGACCTTCATGTTGCGATAGATCGAGCGGACGGATTCCACCTGCTCTTCACGCACCTGCTGGACAACCTTGATCCGCGACAGCAGCGGCGGCGGCAAGTGGTTGACGATGGCCAGAGGCACGGTCTCGCCGATGATCCGGGAGCCCTGACTGCCGCCGGTGATGAACAGCACCAGCTGTCCGCTCGCATCCGGATAGGGCCGCGCGGCGGCGGCGAGGATCGGCGCCCTTACTGGGTTGCCAACCGCGATGTGCGCCGATCCGGGCGGCAGGAAGTCGAGCCGCGGAAAGCCGCTG
>Ga0068877_10000337_pt1 | contig 40292 bp, 34 predicted proteins | sample NOAtaG_FD_66437 | JGI IMG/M metagenome (GOLD analysis project Ga0068877, IMG submission 66437) | Freshwater lake microbial communities from Lake Erie, under a cyanobacterial bloom - NOAA_Erie_Diel6S_1000h metaG | ecosystem: Environmental > Aquatic > Freshwater > Lake | place: USA: Ohio, Lake...
TCATGGTCGACATGGCGCACTACGCCGGGCTGATCGCCGCCGGCGTCTACCCGAATCCGCTGCCGCACGCCGACGTCGTCACCAGCACCACCCACAAGAGCCTGCGCGGTCCGCGCGGCGGCATCGTGCTCACCAACGACGAGGCGATCGCGAAGAAGGTCGACAGCGCGGTCTTCCCCGGCATCCAGGGCGGGCCGCTGATGCACGTCATCGCGGCCAAGGCGGTGGCTTTCCAGGAGGCTCTGCTGCCGTCGTTCCGCGCCTACCAGCAGCAGGTCGTGGCCAACGCCCAGGAGCTGGCGCGCACGCTGGCCGGCCGCGGGCTTCGAATCGTCAGCGGCCGCACCGAGAGCCACGTGATGCTGGTCGACCTGCGGCCCAAGGGCCTGACCGGCAAGGAAGCCGAGGCGGTGCTGGGCCGCGCCCACATGACTTGCAACAAGAACGGCATCCCGAACGACCCGCAGAAGCCGATGGTCACCAGCGGCATCCGCCTGGGCACCCCGGCGATGACGACCCGCGGCTTCCGCGAGGAGCAGGCCCGCATGACCGGGCACCTGATCGCCGACGTGCTGGACCGTCCGCACGACGAGGCGCACATTGCCGCCGTGCGCGAGCGCGTGGCCGCGCTGACGCGCGACTTCCCGGTCTACCGCTGAGCGCGGACGCGGCCGCGCAGCTGTCCACCGCACGGCACCCGGAGCCCCGATGCGCTGCCCGTACTGCGGCCACGAGGAGACCCAGGTCGTCGAGACGCGCGAGTCCGACGAGGGCGACGTGGTGCGCCGGCGCCGCCGCTGCACCAGCTGCGACAAGCGCTTCACGACCTACGAGCGCAGCGAGATCGCGCTGCCCGCGGTGGTGAAGAAGAACGGCACGCGTGCCGAGTTCGACCCGGCCAAGGTGCGCGCGTCGATGGACCTGGCCCTGCGCAAGCGGCCGGTCAGCGTGGAGCAGGTCGACGCCGCCATCGAGCGCATCCAGGACCGGCTGCTGGCCACCGGCCTGCGCGAGGTGCCCAGCACACGCGTGGGTGAGCTGGTGATGCGCGAGCTCAAGCGCATCGACAAGGTGGCCTACGTCCGCTTCGCCTCCGTCTACCGCGACTTCGAGGACGTCGACGCCTTCCGGCAGCTGATCCGGGACATCTGAGCCGCGCGCCGGCCAGGGCCGTCGCAGCCGGCCCGGTGCCCGCCCCAGCCGCCCCAGCCGCCCTGTCCCCGGGGGGACCCAATGGCAGGCCCCGCAGCCCCCCCCGGTTCCATCCCCCGCCGCACCCGCCGCGGGGGGACGGCTGCGCCGGCGCCATCGTCCTATCGTGCTCCGGACCCCATGGACCGGGAGACCGCGATGCCAGCCCTTGCCGACACCAGCCGCCGCCGCGCCGGCCTGACGCTCACCGAGACGCTGATCGCGCTGTCGATCGGCGCCGTGCTGCTCGGTGCCGTGCTGCCCGACCTGTCGGACTCGCTGCGCCGGCGCCACGTCGAGGGCGCGGCAGCGCAGTTCGAGACCGACTTCGCCTACGCGCGCGGGGCCGCGGTCGCCACGCAGCAGCCGCTGCGCCTGCGCTTCGGCGGCGACGCCTCGGGTAGTTGCTACGTCGTCTTCGCCGGCGACCCGGCAGCCTGCAGCTGCAGCGTCGCCGGCGCGGTGTGCGGTGCCGGCGGGCGGCCGCTGCGCCACGTGCACCTGCCGGCCGACGGCAGCGTCAGCGTGCGCGCCAACGTCGGCGCGATGACGCTCGACCCGCTGCACGGAACGGTCAGTCCCACCGGCACGGTGCGATTCACGGCCCGCGACGGCCGCGCCGTGCACCAGGTCGTCAACCTGATGGGCCGGGTGCGCAGCTGCTCGCCTGCGCCAGTCCTGTCGGGCCATGCCCCCTGCTGAGCCCGCCCTGGCGCGGCGCAGGCCTGCGCAGCCGACAGCCGGCGGGCGGGGGGCGACGGACGGCGTGGAACGGGTGGCCTGCGCTGAACAGAATGCGCGGATGCCCGCGCTGCCGCCCCCTGCCACTGCGTCCGGCCCCGGCCATGCGGGTCCGGGCGCGCGCGGCTTCACCCTGCTGGAGCTGCTCGCAGCGCTTCTGATCCTGGGCGTCGTGATTGCCGTCGCCTTGCCGAGCTACCTCGACTCGGTACGCAAGGGCCGCCGCAGCGAGGCCTTCGCGGCGCTGGCCGACGTGCAGCAGCGGCAGGAGCGGCACCGAAGCAACCAGCCGACCTACGCCGCTTCGCTGACCGATCCCCGTACGGCGGTGCCGCCAGGGCTCGAGATGGCCGGCACCTTGACCGGCAACGGGCTGTACGAGCTCTCGCTGGCCAATGTCTCGGCCACCGGCTACGTGGTGGCCGCCTTCGGCGTGGCCGGTGCCGCGCAGGAGTCCGACGCGGCGTGCCGCACCCTTGCCGTGCAGCACGTCGGCGGCAACGTCCGCTACGGCGGCGGCGCCACGCTGGCCGCCATCGACTGGACGGTCATCAACCCCGACCCAAACCGTTGCTGGCAACGATGAAACCTTCCCTGCAGGCCCGTGTGCCGCGCGCGCTGACGCTGATCGAGGCGATGATCACGATCGGCATCGTCGGCGTCCTGCTGGCCCTGGCCGCGCCGTCGATGCGCGAGATGATCGGCATGCAGCGACTGCGCAGCGTCAGCGCCGAGCTGCTGTCGGACATCCAGTACGCACGCAGCGAGGCGGTGTCGCGCAACCAGGCCATCGGCATCGTCGTGCAGGACTCGTCGTCCGCAATGAGCTGCTACACGATCTTCGCCGCCACGAACAACCCGCTGGCGTTCACCTCGCTCGATCCGAGCCGGTGCGACTGCACCGCCGGTGCCGGCAGCGCCTGCACCGGCAGCCAACGCGAGTTGCGCACGGTGCAGGTGCCGCGCACGCTGGAGCTCGGCCTGCGCCGGCCTCCGCAGCAGCCCCGCTGGATGGGCATCGACCCGGTGACCGGCGCGGTCCGCATCTGGAACATCAGCTCGGAGGGCATGCTGACGGTCATTCCGGCCGCCTTCTGCGTCGACGTGGTGCGCGACATCGGCGGCCGCATCCGCGCCATGGCCGGCCTCGGCGGACGCGCGACGCTGTGCACCCCCGACGGCTCGGTGCGGGGCCTCGAGGCCTGTCCGCCGGACGACCCGGCCGCCGGCACCTGCATGCCATGGGGATGAGCCCGAACGCGCCCGCAGCCCGCGGTCGTGCCTGCGCGAGGCGCGCCGGTGCGCCTTCGCGCGCACTCTCCCGCGGCCTGTCGCTGGTCGAGCTCATGGTCGGCATCACCGTCGGCCTGTTCGTCGTCGCCGCGGCGTCGGTGACGATGACCGGCCAGCTGTCCGAGAACCGCCAGCTGATGCTGGACACCCAGCTGCAGCAGGACCTGCGCGCGGCGGCCGACATCGTCACCCGCGAACTGCGCCGCATCGGGACGATGCAGAACGCCATCTCCGCGGTGGCCACGCCCGGCGCGGCGGCCGCGCCCAACCCGTTCTCGACCGTCACGATCACCAGTGCCGGCCCGGCCGCCGACATCGAATTCTCCTATCACCGCCGCGGCGCCGAGGTCGGGCCCTGGCGCTTCGTGCTCCAGAACGGCGTCATCCGCACGCGCTCCGTGGGCAGCAGCACGCTGCAGGACCTGACCGACGGCAACGTGATGCGTGTGACCCGCTTCGAGGTCAACGAGACGGCAAGCACGCCGGTCCGGGTGCCCTGCCCCAGGCTGTGCCCCGATGGCAGTGTGGACTGCTGGCCCGAAGTGCGCGTGCGCGAGTACGAGGTCATCCTGGAGGCCGAGGCGCGCAACGACAGCCGCGTGCGGCGCACGCTGCGCAGCGTCGTGCGGCCGCGCAACGATCTCGTCACGTTCCAGGCCGGGGGCTCGCCGGCGCAGGCCTGCCCGGCATGATGGCCATGCCGACCTTCCTGCGTCACCGCGTGCCGCGCTCCGGCCCTCCGCGCGGCGCGACCTCGCTCGTCGTCGTGATGGTGATGCTGTTCATCGTCGCGATGGTCGCGGCCTACGCCAGCCGCAACCTGGTGTTCGAGCAGCGGACCTCGGCCAACCAGTACCGCGGCACGCTCGCCTTCGAGGCGGCCGACGCCGGCGTCGAGTGGGCCATCACCCGGCTGAACGACTCGAGGATGGACAACGCGTGCCGGCCGCTGGCGGCCGCCGCGATCGACCCGACGACCCCGCAGCCGTCCTTCCGCGAGCGTTACCTGGCGATCGATCCCACCAGCGGCATGATCACCCCGGTGGCCGGGCGGCTGGCCGGCTGCGTGTTCGACGGCAGCGACTGGTCGTGCGACTGCCCCGAGTCGGGCAACCCCAACCCGACCTTCGTCGCACGCGGGGACGGGCCCTACGTCGCGTTCTGGGTGCGCTTCTCGGTGCCCCCCAACGTGCGACCCGGCATCGTCCGCGTCGAGGTCAACGGCTGCACGCGCAACGACGCCGATTGCCTGCGCTTCGACCGCCAGTCGCAATTCGGCGACGGCCTGGCAGCGCACAACGCACAACTCGTGCTGCGCAGCGCGCTCGGCTCGGTGCCCGTGGCGGCGGTCACCGCCCGCGGCTCGGTCGGTCTGGTCGGGGGCTCCCCGACGCTGCGCATCACCAACGATGCGCCGACGGGCCGGGGCATCACCGTTCACGCCGGCGCCACGTTCAATGCTCCCGGCGCGGTGCTGAACACCATCCCCGGCACGCCGGCCGCGCGCTCGGTCCTCACCGCAGACGCGGGCCTGGCGCTGGCCGACCTGTCGCCGCCGCTGGTGCCCAGCACGCCGGCCAACTTCGGCGTCGACCGGATGTTCCAGCGCGTCTTCGGCGTGTGGCCGGCGACCTTCGCCGAGGCCACCGGGGTGGTGGTCGTCCCTTGCGCGCCATGCTCGGCCGCCGACGTCAACCAGGCCGTGCGCATGCACCCGGGCCATGCCGTGATGCTCGACGGCGCCGGTCCGTTGACCATCGACGCGGACATCGGAAGTGCGACGAACCCGGTCGCGATCGTCGCCGGCGGCAGCGTGCGCTTCGGCGGCGCCCCGGTCATCGTCCACGGCCTGGTCTACAGCCGGGCCGCCACGTGGACCACGGCCGGCATCGGGACAATCCGCGGCGCCGCGGTTGCCGAGGGCGACCTCGAGGCCGGCGGTCCGCTGGAGGTCGTGCACGACAGCGACCTGCTGACGCGCCTGCGGGTGAGTACCGGCACCTTCGTGCGGTCGCCCGGCGGGTGGAGGGACACCGCACCATGATCCCGAACCAACGCACGCCCGGCGGCGCGGGCTCCCGCCGCCTTGGCCGCGGCCTGTCGCTGATCGAGGCGCTTGTCGCCTTCGCGGTCATGGGGTTCGGCATGCTCGGCGTGCTGGGCATCCAGGCCACGCTGCGCGGCAACGCGGACCTGGCCAAGCAGCGCACCGAGGCGGTCCGCATCGCGCAGGAGGCGCTCGAGTCGTGGCGCGCCTTCTCGGTGCTGAACACCACGCCCACGCACCTGCGCGTCTACGCGGACATCAACGACCGGGGCCCGAGCAGCGTCACCGGCTACACGACCAACACGACCTACACGCTGAGCGGCATCGTCACCGAGGACGTGGCGGGCGGCGCCAAGACCGTCGTCGTCGACGTCTCCTGGGCCGACCGCAACGGCATCACCCAAAGCGTGCGCCTGGCCAGCCTGATCGCCGGCGTCGCGCCGGGGCTGGCGGCTTCCGTCGGCACGCCGGGCGCCGCGGGGCCTTCCCTGTCGCCCGCCGCCCGCAGCAGCAACATCCCGGTCGGCGCCGTCGATTTCGGCAATGGCCAGAGCGGCTTCATCCCGCCCCAGCCTGAAGGTCCGGGCCCGAGTGTGGCGTGGCTGTTCGACAACGTCACCGGCCTGTTCTCGGTCTGCGAGGCAGCAGCACCGGTCTTGCCGTCGGTCCCTCCGGCCAGCCAGTTCGTGAACTGCGGCACTCAGCTGCACCTGCTGGTGCAGGGCTACCTTCGCTACGCGACCCAGGCCGCGCCGCCCGGACCGACGGCGGCGGACGTGGCCGATGCCGCGGCCGTGGGCCCGCTGTTCCCGCAGCCACAGCTCGCGGTCGTGCAGTCACTGCCCGCATCGCTGGCGGCCACGCGCGGCTGCCTCGTCTCCCGCACCGGGTCGGCCACGTTCGGCGAGTATTACTGCGCCGTGCCCGTCGACCCGGCGATCGGCGGCTTCTGGACCGGCAGCGTCGCGTTCTCCGACAACCCGGCCTCGTCGCCGCCGTTCCTGCTGGCCAGCGGCGCCGCCGACACCCGTGCCGACCGGTTCCGCATCTGCCGCTACTTCGCCGCCGCGTCGTACGCCAACGTCACGGCCGCGCTGTTCGACCAGAACTACGCGATCGTGCTTGCCGGCAGCGGCACGCAGGCCTTCGCCTGCCCGTCGCCTCCGACCTGGACGCACCAGCCGACGACGCCCTGACCGCCACCGTTGCCGGCACCGGCTCGCGGTCGAGCGGCGCACCGTGTGGCCGCCGCTGCCGCCAACGCCCGGCGGCCCCGGCCCACTAGACTTGTCGGCATGCCGCTGACGGCACTCGATCACATCCGGCTCGCCGAGGCGCTGCAGCTGGCCGAGTCCGCCATCGGCCTGAGCGAGCCCAACCCGCGCGTGGGCTGCATCCTCGGCAGCGAGGACGGGCAGGTGCTCGGCCGTGGCCACACCCAGCACGCTGGCGGGCCGCACGCCGAGGTCGTTGCGCTGCAGGACGCGCGCGACGCAGGGGCCCCGGTCGGCGGGGCCACGGCCTGGGTGACGCTGGAACCCTGCGCGCACCATGGCCGCACGCCGCCGTGCTGCGACGCACTGGTGGCCGCGGGCATCGCGCGCGCCGTGATCGCGGTCGGCGACCCGTTTCCGAAGGTCGACGGCGCGGGCGTGGCGCGGCTGCGCGCGGCCGGCGTCGAGGTCGAGTTCGCGCCGGCCGCCGTCGCGCGCGCCGCGCGCGAGCTCAACATCGGTTTCTTCTCGCGCGTGCTGAGGCAGCGGCCGTGGGTGCGGATGAAGGCCGCGATCTCGCTCGACGGCCGCAGTGCGCTGGCCGACGGCTCGAGCCGCTGGATCACCGGCCCGGCCGCACGCGCCGATGGCCACGCCTGGCGGCGCCGCGCCGGCGCCGTGCTCACCGGCGTCGGCACCGTGCTCGGCGACGACCCGCGGCTGGACGTGCGCGAGGTGTCCACCGCACGCCAGCCTGCGCTGGCGGTGGTGGACTCGGGCCTGCGCACACCGCCCGGCGCGCGGCTGTTCGAGCCGCCCGGCCGCCCCGTCTGGCTGTATGCGGCCACGGACCCCGTGGCGGCCGCCGACCCCTCCGCCGAGGCCCGCGCCGAGGCCCTGCGCGCGCGCGCCGCGGAGATCCGCGTGCTGCCCGGCCCAGGCGGCCGCGTCGACCTGCCGGCGCTGCTGCGCGACCTGGCCGCGCACGGCGTCAACGAACTCCACGTCGAGGCCGGCGCCGTGCTCAACGGCGCGCTGCTGTCCGCAGGGCTGGTCGACGAGCTGCTGGTGTACGTCGCGCCGCGCCTGCTCGGTCCGGGCCTGCCGCTGGCCGGGCTGCCTGCGCTGGCGCGCCTGCAGGACGCGCCCCAGTGGCACTTCACCGGTGTGCAGCCGCTCGGCGACGACCTGCGGCTGCTGCTGCGCCGCCCCGGCGCGGATGAGTTCTGAGCACCGGCCGGACCGGCTCCGACCACCCCCCGTCTGCAGCCTGCCGGTGCCGCCGGCGCGACACGTCCGCCGGGGGTGCCCACCTACAATCCGCCCCCATGTCGACCGTCGTCGCCCCCATTGCGCCCGTGCCCGAGCTGGTGGCCGAGCTGGCCGCCGGCCGGATGGTCATCCTGGTCGACGAGGAGGATCGCGAGAACGAGGGCGACCTGGTCCTCGCGGCCGAGCACGTCACGCCGGAGGCGATCAACTTCATGGCGCGCCACGCGCGCGGCCTGATCTGCCTGACACTGACGCGCCAGCGCTGCGAGCAGCTGCAGCTGCCGCTGATGGCCACCCGCAACGGCACCCGGCACGGGACCGCGTTCACGGTCTCGATCGAAGCCGCCAGCGGCGTGACGACCGGCATCTCGGCGGCCGACCGGGCGCGCACCGTCGCCGCCGCGGTGGCCCGCGATGCGCGGCCGTCCGACCTCGTGCAGCCCGGCCACGTGTTCCCGCTGATGGCGCAGGACGGCGGCGTGCTGATGCGCGCCGGCCATACCGAGGCCGGATGCGACCTGGCACGCCTGGCCGGCCTGGAGCCGGCCGCCGTCATCTGCGAGGTGATGAACGAGGACGGCACGATGGCCCGCCTGCCCGACCTGCAGCGCTTCGCGAAGGGCCACGGGCTCAAGATCGGGACCATCGCCGACCTGATCGGCCACCGCGTGCGCCACGAGACGCTGATCGAGCGCCACGGCCGCCGCCCCATCGACACGCCGTTCGGCGCCTTCGAGGCCCATGTCTTCCGCGACCAGGGCGGCGGCATGCACCTGGCCCTGGTGCACGGCCGCTGGGAGGCGGCCGACGTCGTCCACGTGCGTGTGCACGAGCCCTTCACCGCGCTCGACCTGCTCGACGCCGGAGGCCGTACGCACAGCTGGCCGCTGCCGCGGGCGCTGCAGCGGCTGCAGCAGCACCCCGGCGGTGTCGCCGTACTGCTGAACTGCGGCCCCGACGCGCAGGCGCTGTGGGGCCAGCTGCTGCCCGCGGCCGCCGTGCAGCCGGCGCAGCCGCGCTCGCCGATGGACCTGCGCCTGTACGGCGTCGGCGCACAGATCCTGCGGCAGCTCGGCGTGCGCCGGATGCAGCTGCTCGGCAGCCCGCGCCGCATGCCGAGCATGGCCGGCTACGGCCTCGAGATCACCGGCTTCACGGCCGCCGACTGAAGGACAACCGATGCAGCAGGCCGACAAGGGCAGCAGTGCGGAGCTCGAGGGCGCGGGGCTGCGCGTCGCCATCGTGCGCGCGCGCTTCAACGACGCCGTGACGCAGGCCATCGCGCAGGCCTGCATCGGCGAGCTGCTGCGACTGGACGTGGAGAGCGACGACATCCGCCACGTCACCGTGCCGGGCGCGCTGGAGATCCCGGTGGTGCTGAAGACGCTGGCCGAGTCGGGCGACCACGACGCGCTGGTGGCCATCGGCTGCGTGATCCGCGGCGAGACCTACCACTTCGAGCTGGTGGCCAACGAGAGCGGGGCCGGGGTCACCCGCGTCGCGCTCGACCGCGGCGTGCCCGTGGCCAACGCGATCCTCACCTGCGACACCGAGGCCCAGGCCTGGGCGCGCGCCGAGGAGAAGGGACGCGACGCCGCCCGCGTGGCCGTCGAGATGGCCAACCTGCTCGAAGACCTGTCTTGACCGACGCCGCCCCCGAACGCGCCGACGCCGACGCCAGCGCTCCCGCCCCCACCCGCGCGCCGTCGCGGCCGCGCCCGGCGGTGCGGTCGCCGCGGCGCCGTGCCCGCGAGCTGGCCCTGCAGGGGCTGTACCAGTGGCTGCTGGCCCGAACCGAGCCGGCGCGGATCGAGGCCGTGCTGCGCGACCAGGACGGCTTCGCCAAGGCCGACCGCGAGCACCTGGATGCACTGCTGCACGGCACGATCGCGGGGCAGGAGGCGCTGGATGCGCAGCTGGCGCGCCACCTCGACCGCGCCGCGGCGCAGCTGTCGCCCATCGAGCACGGGGTGCTGCTGATCGGCGCCTACGAGCTGACGCACTGCGTCGACGTGCCCTACCGGGTCGTCATCAACGAGGCCGTCGAGCTGGCCAAGACCTTCGGCGGCACCGACGGCCACAAGTTCGTCAACGGCGTGCTGGACAAGGCCGCGGCCGCGCTGCGCCCGGCCGAGGTGGCCGCGGCACCGGCGCGCCGGCAGCCGCCCCGATGACGCTGCGCACCGCCTCGCGGCTCGGGCAGATCGAGCCGTTCTACGTGATGGAGTGCGCCAAGGAGGCCGCGCGCATCGCCGCGCTGCCCGAGTGCGACCCGGCATGCGGCGGCGAGCGGATGCTGCTGCTGCACATCGGCGAGCCCGACTTCACCGCGCCGCCGCCGGTGCTCAGGGCGGCCGAGCGCTGCCTGCGCGACGGCCGCACCCAGTACACGCCGGCCACCGGCCTGCCCGAGCTGCGCGAGGCCATCGCGGGCTGGTACGCCAGCCGCTTCGGACTCGTAGTGGACCCGGGGCGCGTGGTCGTCACCGCCGGCGCGTCGGGGGCGCTGGCGCTCGCGTGCCTGGCGCTGTTCGAGGACGGCGACGAAGTCCTGATGCCGGACCCGAGCTACCCGTGCAACCGGCACTTCGTCGCGGCCGCCGGCGCGCGGGCGCGGCTGCTGCCGGCGGGGCCGCAGGCCCGCTTCCAGCCCGACGCCGCCTCGGTGCTTGCGGCCTGGACGCCGGCCACGCGCGGCGTGCTGCTGGCCAGCCCCGGCAACCCGACCGGCACCTCGATCGCGCCCCAGGTCCTCGGGGAGATCGCTTCGGCCGTACGCGAGCGCGGCGGCGTGACGCTGGTCGACGAGATCTACCTCGGGCTCGGCTACGACGAGCGGTTCGCGGGCAGCGCGCTGGCGCAGGGGGACGACATCGTCTCGATCAACAGCTTCTCGAAGTACTTCTCGATGACCGGGTGGCGGCTGGGCTGGCTGGTGCTGCCGCCGGCCCTGGTCGGCGCGGTGGAACGGCTGGCGCAGAACCTGTACATCTGCCCGAGCGTCATCGCACAGCGCGCGGCGCTGGCCTGCTTCGAGCCCGATTCGATCGCCGAGTACGAGCGCCGCCGCGAGGAGTTCCGGCGCCGGCGCGACTTCATCGTGCCCGCGCTGGGCTCGGTCGGCCTGCCGGTGCCGGTGCCGCCCGACGGCGCCTTCTACGCCTGGGCCGACTGCTCGGCGCACGCGGCGTCGAGCTGGGACCTGGTCTTCGACCTGATGCGGCGCGCCCACGTGGCGCTGACACCCGGACGCGACTTCGGCCCTGCCGCGGCCGAGCGCTACCTGCGGCTGAGCTTCGCCAGCGCGATGTCCGAGCTGGAGGAGACGGTGGAGCGGCTGCGGCGGACGCTGGCCGGCTGACCTCCGGCCGACCTCTGGCTCACGGGTCGGACCCGGGGGTCGGAACCCCGACCGCGGGCCGGGCCGGCCCGGCCCGGCGCACCCCACCGGGAGATCCTGCGCCGGCGGCCGCAGGAGTCCCGGCCTGTCCCGCCGCCAGCGGCAGTGGAGGACCCGATCCACCGCGCTATTCGCACGCCCCGCGGCCGGCCGCTTGGCATAAGCTGAGGCCCGTGGGGAAGAATCTCTTCGCGCAGCACCTGGGACACGTCGCCGCCGACTCGGAGTTCGCGGCCACGGTGGCGCTGCCGCTGGAGCCGGGCCGCCCCGATCCACCGCCGGCCGACGCCGCGGTCGCCCGCGGGGGTGCCGATCGGGGGCCCGGCGGCGTATCGGTCGACATCCTGGCCGACATCCCCACCGACCTTGCGGCCAATGCGCCAACCGACAAGGCGGGTGACAAGGCGGGCGACGTCCCGGCCGGCACCGGCAGCGGCGGCGGCGGCGGCGGGGACGACGACAGAGTCTCCTCCGCGCCGACGCTGGACACCATCGGCCGCTACGAGCTGAAGCGCCAGCTGGGCGTCGGCGGACTCGGCCAGGTCCACGAGGCCTGGGATCCGCTGCTGTCGCGCACGGTGGCAATCAAGACCCTCCACGTGCCGACCGACGGGCCCGGGCGCGAGACGTTCGACCGCATGTTCCTGCACGAGGCGCGCGCGATCGCCTCGCTGTCGCACCCGAACATCGTCACGGTGCACGACGCCGGCTCCTCGCCGCAGGGGGTCTACATCGCGATGGAGCGGCTGCACGGCAGCGACCTGCGCCAGCGCCTTGCCGAGGGCTGGCGCCCCGGCAACGCCCAGGCTGCCCAGCTCGTGCGGCGTATCGCCGAGGCGCTGGCCTACGCGCACGCGCGCGGCGTCGTGCATTGCGACATCAAGCCGGCCAACATCTTCCTCGGCGAACGGGACAAGCCCAAGGTGCTGGACTTCGGCATCGCCCGGGTCGCCCGCAGCGGCGATGCCTCCGGGCAGCAGGGATGGCTGGCCGGATCGCCGCACTACATGGCACCCGAGCAACTGCGCGGCGAGGCGGTCGACCCGCGCACCGACGTCTACGCGCTGGGCGTCGTCTTCTACGAGCTGCTCGCCGGGCGCAAGGCCTTCGCCGGCGACTCGGTCGAGCAGATCTCCACTGCCGTGCTGACCAACCACCCCGCGCCAGCGAACGCGCTGCGCAGCGGGGTCTCGCCCTCGCTGGCGCTGATCGCGGCCAAGGCGATGGCGCGCGATCCCGCCGAGCGCCACGCTTGCGCCTCGGCGCTGGCGACGGACCTCAAGCGCTGGATCGAGGCCCACGGCAAGGTGCTGCCCGCGCTGCCCGCGTCGCCCGAGGACATCCCGGCTGCTTCCGCGGGCGAGTTTGCTGCCGCCCCTGCGCGGCGGCGGCTGCAGCGGCCACCGCGCGCGGCCTGGCTCGCCGGTTCCGCGGCGGCGGCCGCGGTGGTGGTCCTGATGGTGTGGTCTGGCGGCCGCATGGCGCCAGAGGCATCCAACCCGCCGGCCGGCGGGTTGGACGGATCGGCCGGGACCGCCGGCGCCGGCGCCGGCACCCGCGCGGCGCCGGCGCCGGACGGCGCAACCGCGGCGAGACAGGCGCCGCTGGTGATGGCCGGGGACGCGCCCGCGCCGGCGGGTGCGGATGCGCCCGCCGCAGAGCCGGACGCCGATCGGGCGGCTGCGCCGCTGGCGCAGCCGCCCGCGGCCACCGCGGCGGCGGCCGCGACGCCGCCGGCGGGACGCGCAGCAGCCGCGCGCCCGCCGCCCGCGGCACCCCCGGCGGCCCGCCCACGCCCGGCCGCGGTCGAGAGCACGGCCCGCAAGGCCGATGCCCGGGGCACCGTGCAGCTGGCCATCAGCCCCTGGGGACAGGTCGAGGTCGGCGGCACGCCGGCAGGCACGACCCCGCCGCTGACCCAGCTCACCCTGTCCGAGGGAACGCACCAGATCACCGTGCGCAACGCCGACTTCCCGCCCTACGTGACGACGGTCCAGGTGCACGCCGACCGGCCCATCGTCATCCGCCACCGCTTCTCGCCGTGAGTACCGCGCTCCGTCCACTCCCCCCTCCCGTCCGGCCCGCGCGGACCGGCCGCCGGAGCGCCTTCGGCGCCGCCAGCGCCGCGCTCGCGCTCGCGGTGCTGGCCGGCTGCGCCACGCCGCCGCCCCCGCCGCCACCACCCCCGCCGGTCGGCCTGGCGGACCTGATGGACCGCCCGGCCGAGCGCGCGCTGTACGAAGGGATGCGTTCCTACGAGGACGGCCAGTACCTGGCCGCCGAGAGCCACCTGCGGCGCGCGCTGGACAACGCCCTGCGCAGCGCGCGCGACCGCGCCGTGGCGCACAAGCTGATCGCCTTCATCACCTGCACCAGCGAACGCACGGCGGAATGCGAGTTCCACTTCCGCGCGGCGCGGGCCGCCGACCCCGCCTTCCAGCTGAGCCGCCCCGAGGCCGGGCATCCGATCTGGGGGCCGGTGTACCGGCGCATCGCCGGGCAGTGAGACGGCTCGACAAGCCGGACGCGGCCTGACGCGGCACGCGGCTATGATGCCGCGCGCGATGAGCGCACGAACCGCCACGCCCCCTGCCGCACCCTTCGAGTTCGCGCTGCGCGTGTACTGGGAGGACACCGACGCCGGCGGCGTGGTGTTCTATGCCAACTACCTGAAGTTCTTCGAGCGCGCCCGCACCGAGTGGCTGCGCGCCCTCGGCGTCGAGCAGCAGGCGCTGCGCGACGCCACCGGCGCGATCTTCGTCGTCGCCGCCACGCAGGTCGCCTATCACGCCCCGGCGCGCCTGGACGACCGGCTGCGCGTCACGGTGGAACTGCGCGAGGCCGGCCGCGCGTCGATGCGGATCGCGCAGCGCGCGCTGCGCGACACCACCCTGCTGGCCGAGGGCGAGATCCGCATCGGCTGCGTCGACGCGGGAACCTTCCGCCCGCGCCGCATTCCGAACCGGATCCTCGACGCACTGCCATGACCAACGAAATGTCGATCACCGCGCTGGTCCTGCAGGCCAGCTTCGTCGTCCAGCTGGTGATGGCCGGCCTGCTGCTGACCTCGCTGGCCAGCTGGACGGTCATCTTCGGCAAGCTGTTCGGCCTGCGCCGCGTGCGCGCGGGCAACGACGAGTTCGAGCGCGAGTTCTGGAGCGGGCGCAGCCTGACAGAGATGAACCAGGCCATCGCCGCCAAGACCGCCGGCACGGCGCCGCTGGAGCGCATCTTCGCCAGCGGCATGCGCGAGTTCCTGAAGCTGCGCGAGCGGCGCCTGGACGGCCAGGCCCAGCTCGACGGCGCGCGCCGCGCGATGCGCGCCAGCCTGCAGCGCGAGATCGACGCGGTCGAGAGCCGCCTCAGCTTCCTGGCCAGCGTCGGCTCGGTCAGCCCCTACGTCGGGCTGTTCGGCACCGTGTGGGGGATCATGCACGCCTTCGTCAACCTCGGCACGCTGCAGCAGGTGACGCTGGCCACCGTGGCGCCGGCCATTGCCGAGGCGCTGATCGCCACCGCGATCGGCCTGTTCGCCGCGATCCCGGCGGTGGTCGCCTACAACCGCTTCGCGCGCGACATCGACCGCATCGCGATCCAGCTCGAGACCTTCATCGAGGAGTTCACCAACATCCTGCAGCGCAACGTCGGCGCGGCGGCCGGCCCGGCAGCGGCGCCGGGCGCCGGGGGGCGCTGATGCCGGCCACCTCGCGCGGCGCGCGGCGCCGCTCGATCAGCGAGATCAACATGGTCCCGTTCATCGACGTGATGCTGGTGCTGCTGATCATCTTCATGGTGACCGCGCCGCTGATCACCACCGGTGTCGTCGATCTGCCCTCGGTGGCACAGTCGCAGCAGCGGCCGGTGCGGGTGGTCGAGGTCATCGTCGGCAGCGACGAGCGGCTGCGCGTGCGCGCCGACGCGCAGGAGCCGTCGACGGTGGCGTTGGCCGCGCTCGCGTCGGAAGTGCGCCGGCGCCAGGCCGGCGGCGACGACGTGCCGGTGGTGATCAGTGCCGACCGCACGGTGCGCTACGAGGCGGTCGTCCGCGTGATGGACACGCTGCAGCGTGCCGGCGTGCGCCGCGTCGGCCTGGCGGTCCGGCAGGCGGCCCCGGACGGCGGCTGACCGGGCCACGCCGGCTGCGAGCCTGCCGACGATGACCACTGGCGCCCTGCCCCACGACGCGCTGCTGCCGCGGCCGCCCGGCGGCACCGCGCTGGGCGCGCTGCTCGCGCTGACGACCCACGCGGTGCTGATCGCGGCGCTGGCCTGGGCGACCCAGTGGCGCACCACCACGCCGCAGGTCGTCACGGCCGAGTTGTGGGCCAGCCTGCCCGAGCTCGCCGCGCCCGCACCGGCGCCGGCCGCCGAGGCGGCGGCCATGGCGCCACCTGTCCAGCCGCCCGCCCCGGCACCGGCGCAGGAGCCCGCAGCCGAACCCCCGGCGCCGCAGCCGGACATCACCACCGCGAAGGCAGCCGCGGAGCGCGCGGCGGCACGACGCGAGCAGGCCGACCGTGCGCGGGCTGCGCGCGAACAGGCTGCGCGGGAACAGGCTGTGCGCGAACGCCGCGAGCGGCGCGAACGCCAGCGCGAGGCCGAGGCCGCGCGCGAGCAGGCGCGCCAGCAGCAGCTGCGCCGGATGCTGGCCCAGGCCGGCGCCGGGGCAGGCGCGCCGCAGCTGGCCGCCTCCGCCGCGGGCAGCGCCATCGACGCGCCGCCTTCGACCGCCTACGTGGCGCGCCTGGCCGACCTGATCCGCAGCCAGACCGTCTTCAGCGGCGACGTCCCCGGCAACCCGGCCGCCGAGGTCGAGGTGCGCGCGGCGGCCAGCGGCACGATCATCGCCAGGCGGCTGCTGCGCAGCAGCGGGCATCCGCCCTGGGACGAGGCGGTGCTGCGCGCGATCGACCGCGTCGGCACCTTGCCGCGCGACACCGACGGCCGCGTGCCGTCGACGCTGATCGTCGCCTTCCGGCCGAAGGAATAGCGCGACGCGTGCGCGCCGACCGCACGGCCCCGCGGCATCACCGCGGCATCACCGCGGCATCACCGCGGCGCCACCCGCGACGCCAACGGCCTGGCCGCATGGTCCACCACGAAGCGGCACTCGGCCGGCGCTGCCGCGCGCAGCGAGCGGCAGCGCTCGGCAATGCCAGCGGGTGTCGGCTTCGTGCCGCGCTCCACCAACGCCAGCAGCGCCTCGAACAGCGGCGGGTAGATCGCGTCGCCCAGGTAGCCGTGCTCGCCCGAATCGACGAAGGTCTGCACCAGGCGCGCGCCATGGCCCGCCGTCTCCATCCGCCGGCGCAGCGTGTCGTGCCCCTCGATGAAGACGATGGAGTCGGCGGTGCCATGCGTCGTCGGCACCGGCACCGCGAAGCGGCCGCCGCGGTCGACGTCGGCGACGAAGCGGCGCTCGGCCGCGGGGTCGGGCGCGAAGCGCAGGCCGGCCGCGTCGATCCCGGCATTGAGCCCGGCGTCGTCGTCCGAGCCCGCGTAGCGCACGCGCGGGTTGCCGAACGGCGGGCCGCCGGCCTTCTGCACCACGTCGCGCAGCGTGAACGTGCCCCAGTCCAGGTGGCCCGCGATCGAGTTCCCGTGGCTCTTCAGCACCGAGAGGATGTGGTGCGGACCTTGCGCTGCGGGCGTGCGCTGTGCGGCGGGCAGGCGCAGTCCGAGGCAGGCGTCGGCCCGCGCCGCGAGCTCGGCGCCGGTCAGGCCGCTGCCGGCGGGCAGCCCGATGGCCAGCGGATGCGCCGGCTCGTCGGGCCGCGGGTGGTTGCCGCACAGCAGCTGGTAGATGGCACGCAGGTCGAGCTGGGAGTCGTAGGCGGCCGGGCCGGCGACGACGCTCGTCGGCGGGATGCCTTCCCAGCTCTTCGGGTACATCGCGCCGGCACGCGCCGCCACCATCGCGCCCCAGATCTGCCCGTGCAGCAGCGTGCGCCGCGGCTGGCCACGTGCTGCACGAAGATCCGCCGCATGCGCTCGGTGTCCTCGGCGGCGGTCGCGACGGCGAAGCCGCCCTGGCGAAGCACCGAGCCGGCCCACGCGTGGCCGAGTTGCACCGTGACGGCCCAGCTCCGCGCGTCCTCGTCGGCGCGCGAGGCCTGCGGCGGACCGAGCACCGGCCCGCCGTGCGCATGCACGACCAGCACGCCGGGTCGGCGGCGCGGGCCAGCACGTCCGGGGAGGACGCATCGGTCATCTGCGGGCCTCGGCCGCGGCCGGCTGGCCGCCGGGCATGCCGGCCGGCAGGGTGTACTGCGCAATGAAGCCGCGGTCGATCCGGTCCTTCCACCACCAGGCCCAGCGGCCCTCGGCCACCAGCGGGCCCCACGCGAGGATCGCGCGGCGGCCGCCGCACGACACGAGGTTGAGCGTGCGGCGCCGAGGCTGGTAGGGCAGCAGCGTGCCGCCGCCCGCAGCGAGCCTCAGGTTGCGGGCCAGCGGGGGCCCGGCCCGCACCGCGTACACGCCGCTGCGCGGATGGGCCACGTCGTCGCGGCTCGCGCAGTCGCCTGCCGCGAAGACCGCGGGGTGGGAGCGGCTCTGCAGTGTCGGTCCGGTGGCGACGAAGCCGCGCGCGTCGACGGCCAGTCCGCTGGCCGCCAGCCACGGGTGCGGGTCGACACCAGTGGCGATCACCGGGGCATCGCAGGCCAGCCCGGCGCCCGAGGCGAGCAGCACGCTGCCGGCGTCGATGCGCGCGCAGGGCTCGCGGAACACCGTGATGCGCGAGCGTGCCAGCGCGCGCTCGGCGTGCTCCACGGCCCGCGGCGGATAGCCCGCCAGCGGCCGCGGCCCGCCGGTGACGAGCGCGACACGGGCGCGCTCCCCATCGGTCCCGGCCAGCCGGTGCGCGAGCGCCAGCGAGAGTTCCACGCCGGCGGCGCCCGCACCCACCACCACGACGTCGAGCACGCGCTGCCGGGCCAGGCCGACCAGGCCGTCGAGCAGCCGCACGAAGTGCTCGATCGGGCGCACGAACAACCCGTGCTCGCGCGCGCCGGGGATCGCCTCGCGCGCCTGCGTGGCGCCGACGTCGAGCGACAGCAGCTCGTACTCGGCGACGCGCCCGTCGGCCAGGTGCACGACGCGGCGCGCCGGGTCGAGCGCCACCGCCCGGCCCTCCACCAGCAGCACGCCGGCCGCGGCGGCCAGCGGGGCCAGCGGGATCGCGGCCTGGGCGGCGCGGTAGTGGCCGGCCACGATGCCGGGCACCATGCCGGAGTAGATCGCGCGCTCGAACGGCGCGACCAGCAGCACCTCGGCGCCGGCAATGGGCTGCCGTGCCAGCTCCTTCAGCACGTGGACGTGGGCGTGGCCGCCGCCGAGCAGGAGGATGCGCTTCAACGGGGCGGGGCCGGTGGGGCGGCGGTCAAGGCGCGGGGCTCGAGGTAGGGTCCGGCCAGCAGCGCACGGCTGGACGCGCCGGTATTGTCGGCGTCGGCGCCGACGATCAGCGCCGACAGCGGCGGCAGCCGCGCGGGGTCGGTCCACTCGTCGCCGAAAGCGCGCCGGAAGTCGGCTGCCACGTCGCGCAGCTCGTCGTACCAGCGCCCGGTGGCGTCGCCACGGCCACGCAGCACGACGAAGCGCACGCGGCGCGAGAAGGGGTTGTCGATCACGCTGCCCACGGGCTCGGCGTGGCCCCACACCCAGCACAGCGTGGCCGAGGGCAGCGGCTCGCCGCTGCGCGCCCGGGCCAGCCGCAGCAGCTGCCGCTCGACGATCGGCACCGCCGCGAGCGGCAGGTCGAACGCGAGGCAGACCTTGGCCGGGCTGTCGTCGCCGGCCTTGCGGCTCAGGTCGAGCGCGGGGTTGGCCTGCTCGAGCCGCCAGCGCCAGCCGATGCGCAGCGGCGGCGCACGCCCGGACAGGTCGAGCACGAGGTTGCCATACGAGGCGCGGGCGTCGAGCAGCAGGGCCTCCACGCCATCGACCTTTGCCGCCGCGTACTGCGTGAGCGGCGGCTTCTGCTGCGGCAGCCCGGCCACGCGCCAGGCCGGGTGCAGCGCGCCGTCCGCGACCGGAGCCGGCACCGGCACGGGCGCAGGCTGCCCCGCTGCGGGCGGCGTGGCCGACGCAGCCACGACCGCCAGCGCCGCCGCGACGCGCCGCACGGCCTCAGCCCCGGCGCCAAGCATGGAAGCGCTCCACCCAGCGCAACAGCCCCTGCGGCGCGTGGGCGCGCCGCCACTGGCCGGCGGCGTACTTGTTGGCCTCGGCGAGCGTCGGGTAGACGTGGATGGTGCCGAGGATGCGGTTCAGCCCGAGGCCGTGCTTCATTGCCAGCACGAACTCGGCGATCAGCTCGCCGGCGTGCGCGCCGACGATCGTCACGCCGAGGATGCGGTCCTTGCCCGGCGCGGTGAGCACCTTCACCCAGCCCTGCGCGGCGCCGTCGACGATGGCGCGGTCCAGGTCGTCGATGCCGTAGCGCGTGACCTCGAAGGCGACGCCCTGCTCGCGCGCCTCCTGCTCGTTCAGCCCGACGCGCGCCACCTCGGGGTCGACGAAGGTGCACCAGGGGATCACCCGGTAGTCGGCCTTGAAGCGCTTGAACGGTCCGAACAGGCCGTTGACCGCCGCGTACCAGGCCTGGTGCGAGGCCGTGTGCGTGAACTGGAACGGCCCGGCCACGTCGCCGCAGGCGAGGATGTTGGGGTAGATCGTCTGCAGGTACTCGTCGGTGGCGATCGTGCGGCCGGTGGGGATGCCCAGCTCCTCCAGGCCGAAGCCCTCCAGCCGCGCGACGCGGCCCACGGCACACAGCAGGGCGTCGAACTCGATCCGCCGCTCGTCCCCGCCCTGGGCGGCGACGAGGAACCGGGTCCCGCCGCCGGCCGCCGGCTCCACGCCGCAGCGCAACGCCTCGTGCCCGGTCAGCACGCGCACGCCGTCGGCCTCCAGCGCACGCTGCACGAAGGCCGACACGTCCTCGTCCTCGCGCGCCATCAGCCGCGGCAGCCTCTCCACCTGCGTCACCTGCGAGCCCAGCCGCGCGAAGGCCTGCGCCAGCTCGCAGCCGATCGGGCCGCCGCCCAGCACCAGCAGACGCTGCGGCAGCGCGCGCATATGCCACAGCGTGTCGCTCGTGAGCACGCCCACGTCTTCAATGCCCGGCAGCGGCGGCACGAAGGGCCGCGCCCCGGTGGCGACGACGATGGCGCGCGTGCTGAGCCGCTGGGTCGTGCCGTCGTCGCGCGCGATCTGCACGTGCCAGGGGTCGACGATGGTCGCGCGGCCAAGCTGCACGTCCACGCCCAGGCCGGTGTAGCGCTCGACCGAGTCGTGGGGCTCGATGTCGCGCAAGACGCGCGCCACGCGCTCCATCACCTCGGCGAAGTCCAGTGCCGGCTCGGCCGGCCGCAGCCCGTAGTCGGCAGCGTGCCGCATCTGGCGCGCCAGGGTCGCGGTCCGGATCAGCGCCTTGCTCGGCACGCAGCCGTAGTTCAGGCAGTCGCCGCCCATCCGGTGGCCCTCCACCAGCGTCACCCGCGCCTTCACCGCCGCGGCGATGTAGCTCGCGACGAGCCCGGCCGCACCGGCGCCGATGACGACCAGGTTGCGGTCGAAGCGCCGCGGCCGGCGGGACGCCCAGCGCGCGTAGACCCGGCGCGCCTTCATCGCCTCGACCCCCTTCCTGGCCGCCAGCGGGAACACGCCCAGCAGCACGAAGCTGCCCACCAGCGCCGGGCTCAGGATGCCCGCCAGCGAGTCGATGCGCGCGAGCTGCGTGCCCGCGTTCACGTACACCACCGTGGCGGCCAGCATGCCGAGCTGGCTGACCCAGTAGAAGGTCCACGGCCGCATGCGGGTCAGCCCGAACAGCAAGTTGATGGCGGCGGGCGGGATGGCCGGGATCAGGCGCAGCGTGAACAGGTAGAAGGCCCCGTCCCTGGCGATGCCCTTGTCGACCTCGGCAAGCCGGGGGCCGAAGCGCGCCCGCACCCCGTCGGCCAGCAGGAAGCGCGCGGCGAGGAAGGCCAGCAGCGCGCCGATCGACGAGGCGAAGGACACGACGACGGTGCCCACCACCCAGCCGAAGAGGGCGCCCCCTATCAGCGTCATGACCGCGCCCACCGGCAGCGCCAGCGCGAACACTGCCACGTAGGCGAGCGCGTACGCCCCGAGCACCAGCGCCGGCCGCTCGGCGTACAGCGCCGCGAAGTGCGCCTGGGCGCCCTTGACGTAGGCCAGGCTGAAGAAGCGCCCGAGGTCGAGGGCGAAGAAGGCCGCCACGGCGGCGGCCACCAAGAGCAGCAGGGCGATCTTGCGCGGGTTCATGCGCGCCTCGGCGCGGGGGTTCGTACCATGGATCGGGGCAGGCCCAGCTCGCCGCGGGCGTCCCGACGTTACACCGGGAACGCGCGCCAGCCGGCCGCGATGCGCGTGGCCAGCGTGACGCCGCACAGCGCGGCAAAGCCATAGGCCAGCAGCGCGAAGGCGCCGGGCCACAGGCACATCGCGGCAAAGCAGATCAGCGTCTCGGTGGCCTCGGTGAGGCCGCCGAGGTAGTAGATGCCCTTCTTCGGGTAGGCCTCGCTCTTCAGCCCGCGCCGCTCGGCCAGCACCGCGAAGGCGAGGAAGCTCGAGCCGGTGCCGACGAAGGCCGCCAGCAGCACCGCCGCAGCCAGCGCGTTGGCCGCGGGGTCGGCGACGGCGAAAGCCAGCGGGATGCTGGCGTAGAACACGAAGTCCAGCGCGATGTCGAGGAAGGCGCCGCGGTCGGTGGGCCGCGTGCGCCGCGCCACCGCGCCGTCCAGCCCGTCGGCCAGCCGCGACAGCAGGATCAGCGCGAGGCCCGCCAGCGGAGCGCCGAGCGCGATGGCGAGCGCGCCGCCGAGCCCGATGGCGAAGCCCGCGAGCGTGACCGCATCGGCGCCGATGCCCCAGCGCACGAGCCCGCCGGCCGCCCGGTCGAGGGCCGGGCGCAGCAGGGCGATGGCGGCGCGGTCGAGCATGGCGGTCGCGCGGATTCTTCCACGCAGGTCGTGCGCTGCCCGATCCAGGCCCGCGCGGCGGTCCAGCCGGCGTCGAGGCTGCGCCGCCCGAGGTCGGACAGCGGCGCGCCCAGTTCCCACTGCCGACCCGGCAGCGGCAGCAGCCACGACGGCGGCGGGTCGGCGCCGAGCACGCGCCGGTACAGGCCGAGCAGCACGGCCGGCGCCAGCGCGTGGGTGAAGGCCGTGGCGCCCGCTGCGGGCGCCAGAGGCCGGCACGTCGGCTCGGCGGGCGTGCGCGCGGCGTCCACGAACAGCACGCCGCGGCGGCCCTGCAGCAGCAGCAGGTCCTCCAGCTGGAGCTGGTAGCGCTCCACGATCTCGACGAGCGCGCCGCCGGCGTCGTCGGCGCCGTGTGCATCGTCCGCGCGGGCCGTCGCGTGGGCCCTGTGGACCTCCTGGTCCTCCCGGTCCTCGTGGACCGCGGCCGCCGCAGCCGTCTCCGCCAGCCGCGCGGCCAGCGCCGGGCCGAGCGCGTCGTCGCCGCGGCTGGCGTTGCCGATCGCGACGACGAGCCAGGGCGCGGCCATCGCCGGGGTCACCCTCTCAGGCCGCCGGCGGCAGTGCGTGCACGCCGCCATCGCCGTCGCGCAGCAGGCCGCCGCGGTCGCTGCCGTCGGCGGCCTGCGCGCGCACCTCGAGCGGCATCGAGCCGAGCGCGTGCGTCGCGCAGCTCAGGCACGGGTCGTAGGCACGGATGGCGACCTCGACGTGGTTGAGCAGCCCTTCGGTCACCTCGCGGCCGTCGAAGTGCGCGTCGGCCACCGCGCGCACCGTGTCGTGCAGGGCCTGGTTGTTGTGCGTCGTGCTGACGATCAGGTTGCACCACTGCACCAGCTCGTCGGGGCCGATGCGGTAGTGGTGGATCAGCGTGCCGCGCGGCGCCTCGATCACGCCCACGCCCTCGCCCGGGCGCTCGGCAGGCAGCGCGGCGGCGATCGCGGTGCCGAGCAGGGCCTCGTCGTCCAGCAGCTGCCCGATCACCTCGGCCGCGTGCAGCATCTCGATCATCCGCGCCCAGTGCGTGGCCAGCGCGCCGTGCTGCAGCCCGACAGCGCGCGCGCGGAACTGCTGCCGGCGGGCCTCGGCGCGCGGCGTGGCGATGCGGCTGCAGTTCTGCACCCGTGCCAGCGGGCCGACGCGGTAGCTGCCGGCCTCGGGGCCGAGCGCGCGCAGGTACGGGAACTTCATGTAGCTCCACGGCCGCACTTCCTCGTCGATCAGCCCCAGGTAGCCGGCCGGGTCGGCGCCGTCGACGGTCACCGCGCCGGCCGCGTCGCGCACCGTCAGGCGGCCGTCGTACAGCTCGAGCGCGCCATCGCGTTCGCCTGTGCCCAGCAGCGACATCAGCGCCATCGGCGCCGCGCCGAAGCCGTCGTACAGCGGCGCGTCCGCCTCGTGCAGCCGCGCCACCAGGTCCACCGCCTGCTCGCACCAGGCCAGCACCTGCGGCAGCCGCGCCGCCAGCGCGTCGCGCTCGGCACGCGGCAGTGCGCGGTTGACGCCCCCGGGCACCGAGCCGGTGCCGTGCACCTTCTTGCCCGCGGTGGCGAAGATCACGTCCTGCCCGAACTGGCGCAGCAGCACGCCCTGGCGCGCGATCTGCGGATGCGCCTCGGCCACGGCGAGGATGTGGCGCCGGCCGGCGTCGCTGCCGAAGCCGAACAGCAGATCGGGGCTGCTCAGGTGGAAGAAGTGCAGTGCGTGGCTCTGCAGGATCTGGCCATGGTGCATCAGCCGGCGCTGCGCCTCGGCCGCCGCAGGCACCGCGCGCAGGCCGAGCGCGGCGTCGAGGGCCTTGCTCGCCGCCAGATGGTGCGACACCGGGCAGATGCCGCACAGCCGCTGCACCATCACCGGCACCTCCCAGTACGGGCGGCCGCAGACGAAGGCCTCGAAGCCGCGGAACTCGACGATGTGCAGCCGCGCCTGGCGCACGCGGTTGTGCTCGTCGAGCAGCAGCGTCACCTTGCCGTGGCCCTCCACGCGCGACAACGGGTCGATGGCGACGCGGCGCAGGCCGCGTGCGGGAGCGGCGGCGGCAGCGCCGGCGGGGGCGGAGCTCATCGTCATCAGTCGTAGCGCAGGCGACCGCGCGTGACGGGCGGCTCGCGGCCGTCCAGCAGCGCGAGCAGGAACTCCCAGATCGCGTCGGCCGATGGCGGGCAGCCGGGCAGGAAGTGGTCGACGTGGACGACCTCGTGGATCGGGTGCACGCGCGCGAGCGGCAGCGGCAGCTCGGGGTCGTCGGGCACGCGGCTGCCCGGCGCGAGGCCGGGCCGGGCGACGTACACGTCGCGCAGGATCGCGCCGATGTCCAGCGCGTTGCGCTGCGCCGGCAGCCCGCCGGTGATCGCGCACGCGCCCACCGCCACCAGCACGTCGCAGTGGCGGCGGAACTCGCGCAGCACCTGCACGTTCTCGGCGTTGCACAGGCCGCCCTCGACCAGGCCGATGTCGGCGTGACCGCAGCGCTTGAGGTCGGTGAGCGGGCTGCGGTCGAGCTCGATGCGGCCGGCCAGCTCGAACAGCCGCTCGTCGATGTCCAGCAGCGACGTGTGGCAGCCGAAGCAGCCGGCCAGCGAGACGGTGGCGATGCGGTGCTTGCGCCCGGCGCCGGCGGGCGCGGCGGGGGACGGCACGGATGCGGGCGGCGCGCTCATCTCACCCGCCCTAGGCGCTCTCCGAACTCTCCGCACCCTCGGCACTCCCGCCGACCGCGGTGCCCCCGGCCCCCGCGGCGTCGCCAGCGGCAACCGGCCCCTTGGCGCCCCCGGTGCCGCCCCGCGCCGCCAGCGGCGCGGGGTCGAACCTGCGCGCCCCGATCGGCACCACGAAGCCGCGCCGCTTGGGCAGGATGGCCCCCACCGGGCAGACGCCGGCGGCGAAGTCGTCCGCTTCCAGGCGGCTGGTGCCGAGCCTGCCGTCGGGCGAGTTGACGAGCAGCCGCGTGGCGATGCCGTGGCCGCCGATCGCGAACACGTCCTTGCCGTCGATCTCGCGGCTGGCGCGCACGCACAGCTTGCACAGGATGCAGCGGTTGGTGTCGAGCCACAGCTGCGGGTGGCTGGCGTCGACCGGGCGCTGCGGGTAGAACTCCTCGAACCGCGGGCCAAGCATGCCCATCTCGTAGGCGCTCTGCTGCAGCAGGCAGTCGCCGCTCTTCTCGCAGCTCGGGCAGAAGTGGTTGCCCTCGACGAACAGCATCTGCAGCAGCAGCCGGCGGCGGGCGTCGAGCTCGGGGCTGCGGTTGACGACCACGGCCCCGGGCGCGGCCGGCGTGGTGCAGGCCGCGGCGAAGCGCTCGCCGTCGACGCCCACCACGCACAGCCGGCAGGCCCCGCTCTGCCCGAGGCGCTCGTGCCAGCACAGGTGCGGGATCGGGTGGCCGGCCCGGTGCGCGGCCTGCAGGATCGTCTCGCCGGGGGCGAAGGGCACCTCGGCGCCGTCGAGCGTGAAGGTGCCGCCGGCGGCGGCGTCGGTCGCGGGGGCCGCGTTGCTCATCCGATGCGCGCCAGGTGCGCGCCCTCGTCGTCGCGGCCGGTGGCGCGTCGCGCTGGCGCGAGCTCGGCGTCCAGATCGAAGGCGGGCACGAAGTGCGGCTGCTGCAGCCGCCGCCGGTAGGCCGCCGGAAAGCGCTCGAGCGTGTCGCGCAGCGGGTTGGTGGCCGTGGAGCCGAGCCCGCAGTGCGTGGCGCCGTGCAGCAGTGCCTCGAGCTCGCGCAGCTCGCGCGCGTCGAAGGCGCTGCCGAAGCCGTCGGCCAGCTTGTCCATCCGCCGCACGATCAGCTCGGTGCCCACGCGGCAGGGCGTGCAGAAGCCGCAGCTCTCGTGGGCGAAGAAGCGGCTGTAGCCGCGCGCCACCTCGAACATGTCGCGCGAGTCGTCGAACACGGTGAAGGCGCCCGCGGTGTGCAGCTCGTCGGGCGCCAGGCCGATCGCGCGGCCGAACTCGTGCGGCGCGACGCAGCGGCCCGACGGCCCGCCCACCTGCACCGCCTGCGTGTGGCGGGCGCCGGCCGCGTCGAGCACCTGTTGCACCGTGCACCCGAGGGGGAACTCGTAGACGCCGGGCCGCTCGACGTCGCCGCTCACCGAATGCAGCCGCGTGCCGCTGCCGCCGGGGCCGCCCTCGCGCCGCCACCAGGCCGCGCCGTGCAGCGCCACCAGCGCCGCGGCGCACAGCGTCTCGACGTTGTTCACCACCGTGGGCTGGCCGAGGTAGCCCTGCTCCACGGGGTAGGGCGGCCGGATGCGCGGCGTGCCGCGCCGACCCTCGAGCGACTCCAGCAGCGCGCTCTCCTCGCCGCACACGTAGGCGCCGGCGCCGACGTGGATCTCGATGTCGAAGTCGAAGCCTGCCACGCCGAGGATGCGCCCGCCCAGCAGCCCGGCGGCGCGCCGCCGCGCCAGCACGGCCTCGAGCGCCTCGAGCAGGTAGCGGTACTCACCGCGCAGGTAGAGGAAGCCCTGGCGCGCCCCGAGCACCCGCGCCGCCACCGTCATGCCCTCGAACAGCGTGTGCGCGCGCCGCGCCAGCAGCACGCGGTCCTTGAAGGTGCCGGGCTCGCCCTCGTCGGCATTGCAGACCACGAAGCGGCCGCCGCCCGGCGGCAGCGGTGCGCGCAGCGCCGCTTCCCACTTGGCGGCGGTGCCGTAGCCCGCGCCGCCCCGGCCGCGCAGGTCCGACGCCCGCAGTTCGGCCAGCGTCGCCTCGCTGCCGCGCGCGAGCGTGGCGCGCAGCGCCGCGCCGGTCAGCGCCGGGCTGCCCAGCAGCGGGCCGGCGCGCTGCACGTTGTCGTCGACGCGCTGCCAGTCCGCCGGCCACTGCGCCACCGGCACGCGGGCCAGGATCAGGTCGGCGAGTTGCGCCACGCGCTCGGCATCCATCCGCGTCAGCACCTGGTGCTGGTCCACGAGCAGGGCCGGGCCCTGGTCGGCCATCCCGGTGCAGGAGGCGAAGTCCACGCTCACCAGCCCGTCGGCCGACACCTGCCCCGGCGCCACGCCCAGCCGCCGGCACAGCTCGCCGGCGAGTTCGCGGCTGCCGCCGAAGCGGTCGGTGACGTTGTCGCTCCACAGCAGGTGATGGCGCCCGACCGGCTTCAGGTGGAAGAAGCGGTAGAAGCCGGCCACCCCCTCCACCACCGCCGGCGTCAGCCCCAGGCCCGCGGCCACGCGCGCGAGCACGTCGCGCGGCAGCCAATGCGTGTGAGCCTGCACTTCACGCAGGATCTGCACCAGGCGCTGGCGCCGGCCGCCGTGCGCGGCCAGCACCCGCGCAACCGGGTCGGCACCGGCATCCTCGGCGCTGGCGGACGGGCGGGGGCGATCGGCGGGGGCGATCATGGCGGCGGCATTTCACGTGGCAGGGCGCCGGACGCGCTTGACCCACCTCAACCTGCCATCTCGGCTGGCCGGTCGGAACCGGCCCCGAAGCGCCCGCCCCGCCAGCTGCGAACTCCGTCACGCTCGGCCCGGATTTCGAGGTCGGACCCCCCTCTTTCGAGGGGATTCAGGCCTCAGGTCGTGGTCCGATGGTGCCGAAGGAGGACTTGCGCGGGCATAGGTCCGCATCCTCTTGCATTGGAGTTGCCATGGATCTGATGAAGCGGCTTTCGGCGCCAAGCGCGTTGCGCGCGATGCTGGGGTCGGTGCTGGTGTCGCTGGGCCTCGCCGCCCAGGCGCAGGCGCCGTTGCAGAGCATCTCGTCGGGCAAGGTCTCGGCCGACCTGCAGGAGGTGCGGAGCAAGGGCGTGCCCACCGGCGAGAAGGCGGTGCGCTGGGCAGGCCACAAGAACGGCCAGGCCCGGGTCAAGGTCGTGATCCTGTCCGGGTCGACCGATCCGTCGCTCGCGGCCCTGCGCGGCACCATCGTGCGCAACGGCGGCACCGTGTTCTGGAACTACGCCTCGGTACGGGGCCTGGCGGCCGAGGTGCCGCTGGCGGCCCTGTCCACGCTCGAGGCGCGGCTCGACGTGCAGAGGATCATCCCGGACCGCCCGGCCTCGCCCAAGGCGAGCCTGCAGCAGGCAGCCTCCTCGGCCGTGAACCTGCTGCCGGTGGCCTTCGGCGGCAACGTCTCGAGCAACGCGGCGCTGGACGGCACCGGCATCGGCATCGCGGTGCTCGACTCCGGCATCGACCACCGGCACCCGGCATTCGCCGCCGCCAACGGCCAGACCCGGGTGCGGGCGGTGGTCGACTTCGTCAGCCGGCGCAAGGCGATGGCCGACGTCGATGGGTGGTCCCGAAGGGCGAGCGACTTCACCACCGATTGCAGCGCCCAGGCCATGCGGATCTGCGGCACGCAGGCGCAGGACCTGCAGCGCTTCGACCCCTCGCTGAGCGTCGGCGACCCGTACGGCCACGGCACGCACGTGGCCGCGATGGCGGCCGGCAACAACGTGATCAGCGCCGCCGGCGTGCACAGCGGCGGCATCGCCCCGCGCGCCACGCTGTACGACGTTCGCGTGATCGACGAGCGTGGCATCGGATCGCTCTCGGAGTTCGTGGCGGGCATGGACTGGGTGATCCAGCGCTCGCGGCTGCACGGCATCCAGGTCGTCAACCTGAGCATCGCCTCGACCTCCGTCGACTCCTACCTGGTCGACCCGGTGGCGCGTGCGGCCCGGGCGGCCACCGCCACGGGCCTGGTGGTGGTGGCCGCGGCCGGCAACTACGGCCTGGCGACCGACGGGCGCACGCTGTACGGCAGCGTCGGCTCGCCGGCGCACGACCCGTCGGTCATCACCGTGGGTGCGGCCGACAGCGCCGCTACCACCGGGCTCGGCGACGACAGGATGACCGCCTTCAGCTCGCGCGGCCCCACCCGTGGTGCGATGCGCACGACCACCGGCAGCCGCTGGATCGACAACCTGTTCAAGCCCGACCTGGTGGCACCCGGCCGGCAACTGGTGGGCGCGATGGCCGCCAGCACCAGCGGCACGCTGAACTTCCTGGCCGCGAGCCACCCGCAGATCCAGGTGCAATCGGCCGCGCCGCGGCTGATGCGGATGAGCGGCACGTCGGCCGCCGCCCCGCTGGTGGCCGGCGCCGCGGCGCTGGTGCTGCAGGCCAACCCGGGCCTGACGCCGCCGCTGGTGAAGGCCGTGCTGCAGTACACCGCCCGCCCGCTGCGCGAGGCAAGCCTGCTCGACCAGGGCACCGGCCAGCTCAACGCCGAAGGCGCCGTGCGGCTGGCCCGCGCGCTGCGCACCGACGTGCGCCAGCAGCTCGAGGCCGGCACGCTGGCGCCGGGTGCGCCGCTGCTGGCCGCCGGGCAGGTGGTGCCCTTCGACGCCTCGTGGAGCCGCATGGTGCTCGCCGGCGGTAACCGGCCGGCCACCGGCACCGTGTTGTTCGAGGCCTTCCAGGGTGTCTACGACCCCCGGCTGACCTGGGTGCGCTCGCTCGCCACGCGCACGACCGTCACCTACCAGCCGGCCGGTGCCAACTGGGGCGCCAACCAGGTGCCCGCGAGCATCGTCGAACGCCAGAGCACGCGCGAGCACCTGCTTGGGGGCGGCGTGAAGCTGCTCGACGGCGGCAGGAAGAACTCCGCGGACCTGCAGCGCATGGCCTTGGCACCGGTGACGCAGTGGCACGGCACCGGCAAGGCAAGCTCCGGGGTGACGCTGTCGCTCGGGTTCCAGGTGTCGCCGATGACGACGACGGGGAGCCAGCTGCAGGCGGATGGCGTGTCCCTGACTGAGGGGCTGCTGCTCACCGAAGGGTTGCTCCTGACGGAAGGACTCCTGCTGACGGAAGGCCTGCTCCTGACCGAAGGCCTGCTCCTGACCGAAGGCCTGCTCCTGACGGAGGGGCTACTCCTGACGGAGGGGTTGTTGCTGACGGAAGGCCTGTTGCTGACGGAGGGGCTGCTGCTGACCGAAGGCACGCTCCCGCAGTAACCCGCCCGATAGCCAAGACCCTCTCAGGAGCAAGGGGTGCAGCCGCTGCCTCCCGCGCACATGGAAGAGCCGCGCTGGCATGAAGCGACGCCGCTCTGGCGTCGCTTCTGGCGCACGCACTTCTTCGACTACACGGGCTCTGCGGCGCTGGTGTGGGCGGCGACGGTACTGGCGGGCATCGTCGCACTCGGATGGGCGTTCGGGTCGGCGGTCCTTGCCTCAACCAGCACCCAGATCGGCATTGCGGCAGCGATGATGCTTGCTGCAGCCAGTTCGGTCTTGTCGGTGCGGGTGCCGCGAACGACCACGACGTTCACCCTCACCGACGCCGTCAGCTTCGCGGCACTTGGAGTTTTCGGGCCCGCTGCCGCAGTACTGGCCTCGTTTGCCGAGGGCGTGATCGTCAGTTGCCGCAACTCCAAGCGGCTCACCAGCCGCCTGATGGCGCCCAGCATCTCGACGCTGGGCATGGCCTTCGCGGGCGGACTGTTCCTGCTGCTGCGCCACTGGCTGACGCCTCTGCTCGGAGAGAGCGGCGCAGTGGTCGCCGCCATCTGCATCGCCGCGCCTTGCAACCTGCTCAGCACGGTCTTCCTGACGCTGACCATCGTCGCACTGAAGCGCGGGGAAGCGCTCTCTCCCCTCAGTTGGCTGAAGCAAACCGACTGGATGCTCGCAGCCAGCCTGGTGACGGCGCTGGCCGGCGGGTCGATGGCCGTGCTCGCGCTGCTGATCGGGCTCGAGGTCCTTGCCATCGCCGGCATCGTGGCCATCGCCCTGGCCGCGCTCCTGCGCCACACCGTCCAGCGCCAGGAAGAGCAGCACCAGCAGCAGGCCGCCAAGGTGGCCGCCGCCGAGCGCGAGGCCGCGCTCAGCCACCAGCGCTTCGTGGCCGCGTTCGAGCACGCGGCCATCGGCATGGCCATCGTGCGGCCCGACGGGCGCATCGCCGAGGTGAACGACGCGCTGTGCCGGATGATGCAGCGCGGGCGCGAGCGCATGACCGGCATGGAGTTCCCGGCGGCGCTGCTGCCGGCGGCCGAGGCCGACTCGCCGCAGCGGCGGCGCGGCGACATCCTGCCCTACACCGGCACCGACGCCTACTCGGCCGAACTGATGACGGAGAACGACGCCGGCGACCGGCTGTGGCTGTCGGTGCACTGCAGCCCCTTCCAGGACCCGGGCCACGCCGGCCAGGGCCACCTGTACCAGGTGCTGGACATGACGGCGCGGCGCGAGGCCGAGGCCAAGCTCGAGCACATCGCCTTCCACGACAGCCTGACCGAGCTGCCCAACCGGCCCCGCTTCATCGAGCGGCTGCAGCGCATCCTGCAGGAGCACCAGCACGGCGCGCGCGACGGCTTCGCGGTGCTGTTCGTCGACCTCGACCGCTTCAAGGACGTGAACGACACGCTCGGCCACCTCACCGGCAACCGGCTGCTGCGCGAGGTGGCACACAGGCTGGTGACCTGCGTGGACCCGGGCGACCTGGTGGCCCGCATGGGCGGGGACGAGTTCGCGATCATCCTGACGCCGCTGGCCGACGCCTCGGTGGCGGTGGCCCTGGCCGAGCGGCTGCAGGCGGCGCTGGCCGCGCCGGTGACGGTGGGTGACATCGAGATCGTGCCCAGCGCCAGCATCGGCGTGGCCATCGGCCACCCGCGCCACACCCTGGTCGACGAGGTGCTGCGCGACGCCGACCTGGCGATGTACGAGGCCAAGGCGCAGGGCCGCGGCCGCTACGTCGTGTTCGACGACCGCCTGAACGAGAAGGTGGCGCGCCGGCTGACGCTGGAGGCCGACCTGCGCCGCGCCATCGCCGAGGACCAGCTGTCGCTGGCCTTCCAGCCGATCTTCGACCTGCCCACCCGGCGCATCAAGAGCCTGGAGGCGCTGGTGCGCTGGAACCACCCGCGCGCCGGGTCGATCTCGCCCGACCTCTTCGTGCGGCTGGCCGAGGAGACCGGCCAGATCGGCGCCCTCACCGACTGGGTGCTCGAGCGCGCGCTGGCGCAGCTGGCCGGCTGGCACCAGCAGCTGCCGCGCGACCGCCTGCCGACGATCCACGTCAACATCTCCGGCAGCGACCTCGGCCGCTCGACGATGGCCGCCAACGTGCAGGGCATGCTGGCCCGCCACGGGCTGGCGCCGCGGCTGCTGACGCTGGAGATCACCGAGACGACGCTGATGGGCCGGCTGACGGACGCGCTGCAGTGCATGCGGCAGCTGCGCGAGATCGGCGTGCGCTTCTCGATCGACGACTTCGGCACCGGCTACTCGTCGCTCGCCTACCTGGGCACGCTGCCGATCGACAGCCTGAAGATCGACCGCTCCTTCGTGCAGGGCATGCAGCAGGCGCCGCACAACGCCGAGATCGTGCGCGCGGTGCTGAACCTGGGCACCACGCTCGGCCGCAGCGTCATCGCCGAGGGCATCGAGACCGAGGCCCAGCTGCAGGCGCTGCGCGAGATGGGCGTGCCGCTCGGCCAAGGCTACGTGGTGTCGCGGCCGCTGGCGCCGGAGGCCGTGCTCGACGCGCTGCGCGGCGGCAGCCCCGAGCGCGCGCGCGCGCCGATGGCCGTCGCGGCCTGACGCGCCGCGCGCCGCGGCCGGGTCCGCCCGGTCGGTCGGTCCCTGGGGCTCTCGGCCTGCCGGCCTCTCAGCCCTGCGGCCCCCCGCACCCCCCACCGCCCGGCGTCTCGATCACGAACACGTCGCCCGGCCCCATCTGCGCCGAGCCGATGTGCGACAGCGTCTCGACGCGGCCGTCGGCGCGCTCGATGCGGTTGACGCCGGTCGCGCCGGGGGCGCCGCCGGCCAGCCCGAAGGCCGGCACGCGACGCCCGTTGCTGAGGATCGACGCCGTCATCGGCGCGAGGAAGCGCACGCGGCGCACGCCGCCGTCGCCGCCGCGCCAGCGCCCGGCGCCGCCCGAGCCGCGGCGGATGGCGTAGCTGTCCAGCCGCACCGGGAAGCGGAACTCCAGCACCTCGGGGTCGGTGAGGCGCGAGTTGGTCATGTGCGTCTGCACGACGCTGGTGCCGTCGAACCCGCCGGTCGGCCGCCCCTGGGCGTCGGTCAGCAGGCCGGCGCCAGAGCCGCCCGACACCGTCTCGTAGTACTGGTGCACGGCGTCGCCGAAGGTGAAGTTGTTCATCGTGCACTGGCTGGCCGCCATCACGCCCAGCGCGCCGTACAGCGCGTTGGTGATGCACATCGACGTCTCCACGTTGCCGGCCACCACCGCCGCCGGCGGCCGCGGATTCAGCATGCAGCCCTCGGGCACGATCACCTCGAGCGGCTTCAGGCAGCCCGCATTGAGCGGAATGTCGTCGTCGACCAGCGTGCGGAAGACGTACAGCACCGCCGCCATCGTCACCGCCTTCGGGGCGTTGAAGTTGTTGGGCAGCTGGGCGCTGGTGCCGGTGAAGTCGATGGTGGCAGCCCGCTCGAGCGGCCGCACGGTGACCTTGACCGCGATGCGGGCGCCGTTGTCGAGCTCGAGCGTGAACGAGCCGTCCGGCCCGCCAGAGGGTCGGAGCGACAGCGCCGTGATGACGCGCCGCACCGACTCCTCGGCGTTGTCCTGCACGTGCTTCATGTAGGCCGCCACGGTGGCGCGGCCGAACTGCGCCACCATCGCGCGCAGCTCCTGCACGCCCTTCTCGTTGGCGGCGATCTGCGCGCGCAGGTCGGCCACCGTCTGCGCCGGGTTGCGCGCCGGGTACGGGCCGGTGGCGAGCGCCTCGTTCAACTCGGCCTCGCGCAGCCGGCCGTCGCGCACCAGCAGGAAGTTGTCGAAGCGCACCCCCTCCTCGTCGATGGTCTTGGAGAACGGCGGCATCGAGCCGGGCGTGCTGCCGCCGATGTCGGCGTGGTGGCCGCGGCTGGCGACGAAGAAGTCCGGCCTGGCCTCGCCCGGCTCGAGGTAGACCGGTGTGACCACCGTGACGTCGGGCAGGTGCGTGCCGCCGTGGTACGGGTCGTTCAGCACGTAGACGTCGCCCGGCTGCATCGCCGGGTTGCGTGCGATCACGGTGCGGATGCTCTCGCTCATCGAGCCCAGGTGCACCGGCATGTGCGGGGCGTTGGCGATCAGCAGGCCCTCGGCGTCGAAGAGCGCGCAGGAGAAGTCCAGCCGCTCCTTGATGTTGACGCTGTAGGCGGTGTTCTGCAGCCTGAGCCCCATCTGCTCGGCGATGTTCATGAACAGGTTGTTGAACACCTCCAGCATCACCGGGTCGGCCTCGGTGCCGATCGCGTGCTCGGCCGCCCGCGGAACGGCCCGCTGCAGCTCGATCGGGCCGGCGGCCGTCAGCCGGGCCTGCCATCCGGGCTCGACCACGGTGGTGGCGTTGTCCTCGGCGATGACGGCCGGGCCGTCCACCACCGAGCCCGGCGCGAGGCGCTCGCGAACGAACAGGCCGGCATCGAGCCAGCGCCCGGCGTGCATCCGCACCGTGGCATCGGGCTGCGGGCGCAGCGGCGGCGGCTCGGCGCCGACGGCAGCCGCGGCGTGCGGCTCGCCGGGCCCGACGGCCTCGACCGACACGGCCTCGATGACGAGCGCACGGCCCGGCATCAGGAACGCGAAGCGCTGCCGGTAGGCGGCCTCGAAGGCGGCGGTGATGGCCGCCGCGTCGCCGAACGGCACGACGAGCGCGGTGTCGGTGCCCTGGTAGCGCACGTGGATCGCGCGGCGCAGCTCGATGCGCTCGCGCGCGAAGCCCTGGCCGGCCACCTCGGCGGCGGCGGCCTCGGCGAGCTCGTCGAGCCGCTGCGAGGCGGCGGCGAGGCCGGCGGCGTCGAGGGGCCGCTCCAGGCTCGCCTCGCGCATCGCGATCTGGTCCGCCAGGCCCATGCCGTAGGCGCTGAGCACGCCCGCCAGCGGGTGCACGAAGACCCGGCCCATGCCCAGCGCGTCGGCCACCAGGCAGGCATGCTGCCCGCCGGCACCGCCGAAGCACTGCAGCGTGTACTGCGTGACGTCGTAGCCGCGCGCCACCGAGATGCGCTTGATGGCGTTGGCCATGTTCTGCACCGCGATCTGCACGAAGCCCTCGGCCAGCGACTCGGCCGTGACCTCGCGCCCGCCGCTGCCGGAGGACTGGCGGCGCACCTGCGCGGCCATCGCCTCGAAGCGCGCCACGACACCGTCGCGGTCGAGCGGCTGGTCGCCGCTCGGCCCGAACACCCTCGGGAACCACTGCGGCTGGATCCGGCCCAGCATCACGTTGGCGTCGGTCACCGCGAGCGGCCCGCCGCGCCGGTAGCTGGCCGGCCCCGGATTGGCCCCGGCGCTCTCCGGGCCCACGCGCAGCCGCGCGCCGTCGAACTGCAGGATGCTGCCGCCGCCGGCAGCGACCGTGTGGATGCTCATCATCGGCGCGCGCATGCGCACGCCGGCCACCTGGGTCTCGAAGGCGCGCTCGAACTCGCCGGCGTAGTGGCTGACGTCGGTGCTGGTGCCGCCCATGTCGAAGCCGATCACGCGGTCGTGGCCAGCGGCCTGCGCGGTGCGCACCATGCCGACGATGCCGCCCGCCGGGCCGGACAGGATGGCGTCCTTGCCCTGGAAGCGGTGCGCCTCGGTCAGCCCGCCGCTGCTCTGCATGAAGAACAGCGGCACGCCGGGCATCTCGGCGGCGACCCGGTCGACGTAGCGGCGCAGGATCGGCGACAGGTAGGCGTCGACCACCGTCGTGTCGCCGCGCGAGACCAGCTTCATCAGCGGGCTGACCTCGTGGCTGGCGCTCACCTGCGTGAAGCCGACCTCGCGCGCGATGCGCGCCGCGGCCTGCTCGTGCGCCGCGAAGCGCCAGCCGTGCATGAAGACGATCGCCACGCTGCGGATGCCGGCGTCGAAGGCGTCCTGCAGCTGCGCCCGCAGCGGCCCTTCCTGGAGCGGCTGCAGCATCTCGCCGTGCGCGCCGACGCGCTCGGCGGCCTCGACCACGCGCTCGTAGAGCAGCTCGGGCAGCACGATGCGGCGCTCGAACAGCCGCGGCCGCGCCTGGTAGGCGATGCGCAGCGCGTCGGCGAAGCCGCGGGTCGTGACCAGCAGCGTGCGGTCGCCCTTGCGCTCGAGCAGCGCGTTGGTGGCCACCGTGGTGCCCATCTTCACGCACTCCACGCGCTCGGGCGTGATCGGCTCGCCAGGCTGCAGGCCGAGCAGACGTCGGATGCCCTCGACGGCCGCGTCCGCGTACTGCTCGGGGTTGTCCGACAGGAGCTTCAGCGTGACCAGCGTGCTGCCGTGTGAGCCGGGCGAGCCGGACGAGACGGATGAGCCGGACGAGCCCGGCAGGGCGCCCGGCGGCGCGCGGCCGACGATGTCGGTGAAGGTGCCGCCGCGGTCGATCCAGAACTGCCAACGGGCCGAAGGGGTCATTGCAGCGTTCTCCAGCGCTCGGTCACGAGCGTCGTCAGGTGGTGCACCGGTCGGCCGGTGGCGCGCCGCACCGCGGTGGCATAGGGGGGCAGGTTGGTGCACTCGAACACGATCGCCGCCACCGCGGGTGCGCGCGCGACCAGCCGCTGCGCCGCAGCCACCGTGTCGGCCTCGGCGCGGGCGAAGTCCAGCGCGGGCAGGTTCTCGAGCAGCACGCGGCGCAGGTGGCTGTCGGCCGCCAGGCCCTCCACCGGCGTGTCGGCCGCAGCGCCGGCCGCAGCCAGCTCGGCCGCGCCGAGGCTGGTCGCATCGACCGTCAGCACGCCGGGCCGGAGCAGCGCGGGGAGCGCGAGCAGGCTTGAGGTCCAGACCGGCACGGACAGCGCGTCCTGCAGCTCGCGCTGCCACCGCACCAGGAAGCCGCAGCTGGTGGCCAGCGCGCGCGCGCCCTCGGCGGCCAGCGCGCGCCCGGCCTCGACGAAGGGGGCGAGCAGCGTGCGGTCGGCCTGCTGCACGACGCGCCGCGGGGAGGCGCCGGCCACGACGCGGTAGCGCACCGGCATCGGCCAGCTGGCCGGGTTGCCGACGTCGCCCGCCGGGCGCGGGAAGCGCGTGTCGAGCATCAGGATGCCGAGCCACCCCGGCGCGCCGGCCGCGGCCGGCGCCGCGTCGGTCACAGCGACGTGGCGGCGCGTGCCGCCTGGTCGTACATGCCGCTCATCGTGCGCAGCAGCCGCGCCAGTTCGCCGATGTCGGCGTTGAGCTCCGTGTCCAGGCTCTTCACCAGGCACTCCTCGCGCACGGCGCGGTACTGCTGCACGAAGGCCTCGCCCCGCTCGGTGGGGCTGTAGAAGACCTCCTTGCCCACCTTGCCGGCCTGCGCCAGGCCGGCCGCCATCAGCTTCTTCAGCGAGTACGCGACGACGTGGGTGTCCTCGTAGTTCAGCACGAAGCAGATGTCGGCCAGCTTCTTGTTGCGCGCGCGGTGGTTGATGTGGTGCAGCAGCAGCACGTCGGTGATCGTCAGGTCGGGGCAGCCGGCGGCGGCCATGCAGCGCACGGCCCAGCGCGAGAACGCGTTCCAGGCCACGATCAGCCCGAACTCGAACTCCGACAGCTCCACGCTCTGAGGCGAGACGAGGTGCGACGATGAGACGATGCCCGGCGCCCGGCTGGCAGCGGGCGCGCGCGGGGCGACACCGTTCGGCACCGGATGCGCAGTCGACTCCTGCCGCGCCGGGCGCGGGGCGGGATGCGGCGCGGTGTGCGCGGGGGCAGCCTTGCGGGGCCTCGGTGTTTTCACTGAATCCTCGAAGAAACGTTGACACTTTATAGACAAAGTTTCTAGACTTCAACGCAGTCGAGCCAGCCCTGCGGCAAACCCCGATCGGCCGCACGGCCGGCACGCCCGATGCTCGCGGTTCGCCGCCCCCTCACCCCCGCCCGCCGGGATCCACCGCCCTCGCCAGGAGTGCCCATGCGTCCGATCCGTTCCCTGCTCGCCTCCACCGCCCTGACGGCTGCGCTGGCCGTCGCGTCGGTGCTGGCCGCCGCGCCTGCGCTCGCGCAGACCAAGTGGGACCTGCCCGCCGCCTACCCGGCCACCAACTTCCACACCGTCAACCTACAGCAGTTCGCCGACGACATCGACAAGGCCAGCGGCGGCAAGCTGAAGATCACGGTCCACGCCAACGCCAGTCTGTTCAAGGCGCCCGAGATCAAGCGCGCGGTGCAGGGCGGCCAGGCGCAGATCGGCGAGATCCTGCTCGTCAACTTCCAGAACGAGTGGCAGATCTTCGGTGCCGACGGCATCCCCTTCCTGGCCGACAGCTACGACGAGGCTGCCAAGCTGTGGCGCGTGCAGAAGCCGCTGCTCGAGAAGAAGCTCGCCGAGCAGGGGATGATGGTGCTGTACGCGGTGCCCTGGCCGCCGCAGGGCATCTACAGCAAGAGGCCTCTGGCCAGCGCGGCCGACCTGCGGGGCATCAAGTGGCGCGCCTACAGCCCGGCCACCGCGCGCATCGCCGAGCTCGTCGGGGCGCAGCCGGTCACGATCCAGGCCGCCGAGGTGAGCCAGGCCTTCGCCACCGGCGTGGTCGAGAGCATGATGAGCAGCGGCTCCACCGGCTGGGACGCCAAGCTGCACGAGCACGTCAAGTTCTGGTACGACACCCAGGCCTGGCTGCCCAAGAACGCCGTCATCGTCAACCGGGCCGCGTTCGACGCGCTCGACGCGCCGACCAAGGCCGCGGTGATGAAGGCCGCTGCCGACGCCGAGGTGCGCGGCCTGGCCGCCAGCCGGCGCGCCAACACCGAGAGCCTTGACCGGCTGAAGGGCGGCGGCATGCAGATCCTGCCGCCGAGCCCGCAGCTCACCGCCGACATGAAGAAGGTGGGCGAGACGCTGCTGAAGGAATGGCTCGACAAGGCCGGACCCGAGGGCAAGCAGCTGGTCGACGCCTTCCTGAAGTAGCCACCCCCGGCCTGCGCACCGACTGCAAAGCCCCTCGCGATGCGCAGGCTGCTCGACGCGCTTTACGACGGCGCCGCCTGGCTGGCGGCGCTCGCGATGGTGGGCCTGCTCGCGATGGTGCTGCTCGGCATCCTCGGCCGCGAGCTGCACTTCCACCTGCCCGGCACCGACGCCTACGCCGGCTACCTGATGGCCGCGGCCGGCTTCCTGGCGCTGGCCCACACGCTCAAGCGTGGCGACCACATCCGCGTCACGCTGCTGCTGCAGTACCTGGGCGTGCGGGCGAAGAAGGCGCTCGAGGTCTGGGCGCTGGCCGCCGCGGTGGCGCTGTCGGGCCTGTTCGCCTTCTTCGCCGTGCGGCTGGTGTGGCAGTCGCGCCAGTTCAACGACATCTCCACCGGCACCGACGCCACGCCGCTGTGGATCCCGCAGCTGGCCATGGCGGCCGGCACGCTGATCCTGCTGGTGGCCTTCGTCGACGAGCTGGTGCTCGAGCTGCGTGGCCAGCGCGTCGCGGTGGTCAGCGACGAAGCCTCGCACAACGAGTGACGCGGGCGACGAGAAGGCGACGAGAGGCGTGCGATGGGTGACCTGGGCATCTCGCTGCTGCTGATCGCGGCGCTGTTCCTGATCCTCGCCTCGGGCGTGTGGATCGGCCTGACGCTGGCCGGTGTGGCCTGGCTCGGCATGACGCTGTTCTCGAGCCGCCCGGCCGGCGACGCGATGGCGGTCACCATCTGGGGCAGCGCCTCGAGCTGGACGCTGACCGCGCTGCCGCTGTTCGTGTGGATGGGCGAGATCCTGTTCCGCACCCGGCTCAGCCAGGACATGTTCCGCGGCCTGGCGCCCTGGATGCAGTCGCTGCCCGGGCGCCTGCTGCACGTCAACGTCGCCGGCTGCGCGATCTTCGCCGCGGTGTCTGGCTCGAGCGCGGCGACCTGCGCGACGATCGGCAAGATGAGCCTGCCCGAGCTCGCCAAGCGCGGCTACCCCGACGGCATCAGCATCGGCTCTCTGGCCGGCGCCGGCACGCTGGGCCTGCTGATCCCGCCCTCGATCATCATGATCGTCTACGGTGTCGCGGCCGAGGTGTCGATCGCGCAGCTGTTCATCGCCGGCGTGCTGCCGGGCATCATGCTGGCGCTGCTGTTCTCGGGCTACCTCGCGGCCTGGGCGCTGCGCAACCCGTCGCTGGTGCCGCCGGCCGACGCGAAGCTGTCGTTCGGCGCCAAGCTGCGCGAGTCGCGCCACCTGATCCCGGTGGTGCTGCTGATCGTGGCCGTGCTGGGCAGCATCTACAGCGGCATCGCCACCGCCACCGAGGCCGCCGCGGTGGGCGTGGTGGG
>Ga0068877_10000341_pt1 | contig 39984 bp, 30 predicted proteins | sample NOAtaG_FD_66437 | JGI IMG/M metagenome (GOLD analysis project Ga0068877, IMG submission 66437) | Freshwater lake microbial communities from Lake Erie, under a cyanobacterial bloom - NOAA_Erie_Diel6S_1000h metaG | ecosystem: Environmental > Aquatic > Freshwater > Lake | place: USA: Ohio, Lake...
AGCCGCCGAGCGATGCTTGCCGCGCCAGCGGCGGCGATGGCCGCCGCACCGACGCGATTTACGCTGGCGGGGATGACGTTGGCTTGGTCGGCATTTTCGTTTGCGCGGGCGCTAGAGGGGATTCGCGCGGCCGGGTTTGCGGAAGTAGCTTGGGGAGTGAACCATGAGAGTGGGCCATTGTTGCGGCCGGAGGAGCCGGCGGGGCGAGCCGCGGAGTTGGCGCGGGAGTGCCGGGACGCGGGGCTGAAGCCAGTGATGATGTTTTCGACCGTGAACCTGGAGGCGGAGGGGGCTGGGGCGGGGCACCGGCGGCGACTGGCGCAAGCGGAGGCGGCGGGGATTCGATTTTTGCTGACATTCGGCAAGACGGCGGGGGGACAACGGGAGCGGTTTGTGGCCAATCTGAAGGAATTGGGGCCGGAGGCGGCGGATCGCGGAGTGGTGGTGGTGATTAAGCAGCATGGGGGCAATACGGGTACGGGGCAGCTGTGCGCGCGGATCCTCGAGGAGGTGGGCCACCCGGCGGTGCGGCTGTGTTATGACGCGGGCAATGTGCTGGATTATGAGAATGCGGATCCGATCGCGGATATCGCGACGTGCGCGGGCTATATCGAGGCGTTTAACATTAAGGATCACCGCAACAGCCCGAAGGATGAGGATTGCGGGCCGGGATTTGGGGAGATCGATCATTACAAGCTGTTGTCGGCGGTGCTGCACACGGGTCGGACGATACCGCTGACGTTTGAAAACATCTTTGCACCGCTCGTTGCGCGGCCGCGGGAGGCGGCGGAGGTGGACCGTCTGGCGGCGCGCGCGCGGGATTATATTGATACCGTTATTCGAGGTCTACAAACATGAACCGCCGTTCTGCATTGGCGCTGAGCGCCGCTCCCTTATTGGCGCAAGCGCCGCCGCCGCTGCCGACCGCTGTGATTGGCGTGGGCAACCGGGGATCGTGGCTGATGGGGAGCGTCTTGCGGACGCCGGCGGCGCGGCTGGCGATGATCTGCGACTTGAAGCCGGAGCGGCTGGATGCGGCGGCGACGGCGGCGGCGGCGCAGAACCCGGCGACGACGCGCGACTGGCGGCAGGTGATGGAGCGCAAGGATATTGAAGCGGTGGTGATTGCAACGCCGCCTTATCTGCACGCGGAGATGGCGCTGGCGGCGCTTGCGGCGGGCAAGCATGTTTACTGCGAGAAGCCGGTGGCGACCAAGCCGGCGGACCTGGTGGCGCTGCTGGCGGCGGTGAAGAAATCGGGCAAGGTATTCACGAGCGGGCAGCAGTTGCGGAGCATGGTGCAACTGCGCACGGCGGTGGAGCAGATACGGGACGGGATTTTGGGCGAGATTTTGTTTGTGAAGGCGCAGCGGCACGCGACGGCGGATCTGGATTATCACGGATCCTCGAGCGACTGGTACTACGACTACGCCAAGAGTGGCGGCTATCTGGTGGAGCAGAGCGTGCACAACCTGGACGCCTGCAACTGGGTGGTGGGAGAGCATCCGGCGCGGGTGTCGGGTTTTGGCGGGACGCTGAAGTATCGTAATGAGCCGCCGGGACGGGATATATACGATCATCAGTCGCTGACATACGAGTATCCGAGTGGGGTGAAGCTGTCGTTTACGCAGATGGTGTTTCATCCGCGGGGCATGCCGGCGGGCGGGCAATACATCCACGTTTACGGGACCAAGGGCGCGGCCGAGCTGATGAGTAGCTACATGCTGTACACGAATGACGGGCAGGCGCCGCGGCTGCTGTCGCCGAAGGTAAACGAGAATGCCGACGCGCATACGGCGGCGTTTTATGAGGCCATTCGCGGGCGGGGGGCTAACCCGGCGGATGTGAAAATCGGGGTAACGGCGGCGCTGACGGCAATGATGGGCAATGAAGCCTGCCGGCAGGGTAAGGTAGTGCGCTGGGAGGACCTGGGCGTAAGCGTCTAGCATTTGCTACGCTTTCCCCTATGCTGCCTGTTCTGCTGATGTTGCTGGCCCAGTCTCCGGACTGGTCGCGTGTGGATGCGGAAACGATGCGCCATTTTACGGCGCTGGTTCAGATCAATAGTTCAGACCCCGGGGGCAGCGAGAAGCCCGTTGTGGATTATCTGAAGAAGGTATTCGATCAGGAGGGGATCGAATCGAAGATCTTCACGATGGACAATCTGGCGGACCCGGCGGTGGTGCGTCCGAACCTGATCGCGCGGCTGAAGGGTAGCGGGAAGAAGAAGCCGATATTGATTGTGGGCCATAGCGACACGGTGAACGTGGATCCGAAGAAGTGGACGTATGGGCCGTTTTCGGCGCACCGGGAGGGGGGCTATGTGTATGGCCGGGGAACGGTGGACGACAAGGACAATCTAGCGGCGGCGCTGATGACGATGCTGTTGTTGAAGAGGCAGAAAGTGCCGCTGGACCGGGATGTGATCTTTTTGTCGGAGGCGGGCGAGGAGGGGGCGCCGGTGTTGGGGGCCGCTTATCTGGTGCGGGAGCACTGGCCGGAAATCGAGGCGGAATACTGTTTTGCCGAGGGGGGCTCGGCGGTGCGGACGGATGGGCGGCTGCGCTTTGTTTCGGTGCAGACGACGGAGAAGATCCCGTTTGGCATCCGTCTGGTGGCCAATGGGGTAGCGGGGCATGGGTCGGTGCCGTTGCGGTCGAATGCGGTGGTGCACATTGCACAGGCGGTGGCGAAGGTGGCGGCCTGGCAGCCGCCGATGAGGCTGAACGACACGACGCGGACATATTTCGAGAGGTTGGCGACGGTATCCACGCCCGAGGAGCGGGAGCGGTATAACGGGCTGCTGCACCCGGAGAAGACCGATGCCATTCAGGAGTATCTGGCGATCCACGAGCCGCGGCACAACTCGATGTTGCGGACTTCGATTTCGCCGAACATCATCAAGGCCGGCTACCGGCGCAATGTGATTCCCTCGGAGGCTGAAGCATCGCTTGATATTCGCGTGCTGCCGGACGAGGACTTGCCGAAGTTTATCGAGATGTTGCGGAGCGTGATCCATGATCCGGCGGTGAAGATCCAGCGCGATGGGGGCTCGGCGCGGCCGGGGGCGGCGCCATCGCGGCTGGATAACGAAGCATTCCGGACGATAGAGCGGGTGGCGGGACGGCAATATCCGGGCGTGCCGGTGTTGCCGAGCATGTCGACGGGGGCGACGGATATGGCGTTTTTCCGGGCCAAAGGGATGCAGTGTTATGGGATCGGGCCGATGGTCGATTCCGAGGATGGACCGAAAGGGTTTGGGGCGCACTCGGACCAGGAGCGGATCCTCGAGAGTGCGCTGCACACCTTTGTGCGCTTCCACTACGAACTGGTGGACGAGATGGCGCGGGCGAAGTAGCTAGGCGAGCACTTTGGCGTAGGTAGCTTCGTCGAAGCCGATGACGATGGTTTTGCCTTTGCGCCAGGCCGGGGCGCGGAGGTTGCCGGTGGGGCCGAGGGCAACGGCCAGGATGTCATCGAGGGGAGCGGACTTCGTTTTGAAGTGAAGGACATTTTTGCCCTTGACGACGTAGACCTCCTGGGCCGCGGAGAGGAGGGCAGCCGCTTCGTCGCGGCCGAAAGCCTTTTTCTTGGCATTTTCTTCGGTCAGTACAGTCACATAGTTCTTCGCAAGAAACTCCTGCGTCTTGGCGCAGGTCGTTCAACCCGGGCGATGGTAGTTCCAGTCGAGTTTGCTCATTCTAAGGAATGATATGCTCCCCACTGATGCTCAGACGCATTTTTGCTTTTTCGCTTGTGGCCGCGGCCCTCTCCGCGCAGACCGTGATACCGAATGTGGAGTACTCGAATGTGGGTGCTCGCATGGAGATGGACATCGTCAAGCCGGACCATGCCAGTGGGACGTTGCCGGCGGTTTTGTTCGTGCATGGCGGGGGTTTCCGCCGGGGCACGCGGCAGGGCTATCTGGAACTGGCGAAGAAGCTGGCGGGGCGTGGGTATGTGACGGCGACGGCGAGCTACCGGCTGGCGCCGCGGCACCAATTTCCGGCGGCAGTGGAGGATGTGAAGGCGGCGGTGCGCCATTTGCGGGCGAACGCGGGGCGCTACGGGATTGATCCGTCGCGCATTGCGGCCTGGGGCGGCAGCGCGGGCGGGCACCTGGTGCTGATGCTGGGGCTGACGGCGGGAGTGGCGGAGTTTGAGGGGACGGGGCCGAACCGGGAATTTTCAAGCGCGGTGCAGGCGGTGATCAATTACTACGGGCCGACGGATTTCACGCAGAGCTATTCGAAGAGCGTGGATGCGGCCGAGGTGTTGCCGCTGTGGCTGGGGGGGCACCTGGACCAAAACCGGCGCATCCATCAGAAGGCGAGCCCGCTGAACTGGGTGACGCCGGCGGCGGCGCCGATCCTTTCCGTGCACGGCACGAAAGATGCCTATGTGGCCTACGAGCATAGCGTGATGCTGACGGAGAGGCTGCTGGCGGCGGGGGTGGAGGCGGAGCTCGAGACGATTTCGGGGGCGGGGCATGGCTTCAAGGGGGCGGACGCGGAACGGGCCGAGGCGGTATCGTTCGCGTTTCTCGACCGTTATCTGAAGGCGAGCCCGGCGCAGACGAAGCTGCTGTTGAGCGACCACGGGCCGCGGGGTGAGATTCTGGCGATGGACTGGCCTTCGGGCAAGATCCATTGGACGCGCAAGAACGGGCGCGGGCATGATGTGCAGAGCCTGCCGAACGGGCATGTGCTGTTCACGATCGCGCCGGAGAAGCGGGTGGTGGAGCTTGATGAGAAGCAGCAGGAAGTGTGGTCTTATTCCGAAGGGCTCGAGCATCCGTTGAGTGCACAGCGGCTGGGGAATGGGAATACTCTGATCGGGGATGCGCGGACGGGGAAGCTGATTGAGGTGACGCCGGACAAGCGGGTGGTGTGGAAGTATGAAGGCGCGCATCTGGCGAATATGCGGATGCGCAACAGCCGGCGCACGGCGGCGGGGACGACGCTGATTGCCGAGGAGGCGATTGCGAAGATCCATGAGGTGGATGCGAGCGGGAAGGAGATCTGGAGCTGGCAGGCGCCGAACGGGGCGAATCGGCGGGCCTATCAGGCGCTGCGGCTTGAGAACGGCAACACGCTGATCAGCATCAGTGACCCGGGAGAAGTGGTGGAGGTGCGGCCCGACGGGACGGTGGCGCGCTCGATTGCCGGGGCGAAGATGGATCTGCAGTTTGGCTGGGCGAGCGGGATGGCGCTGATGCCGAACGGGAACCTGCTGATTGTTGACTACACGGGGCGGCGCGTCGTGGAAGTAGACACGAAGGGCAAGCTGGTGAACGAAATGCGGACGGGCGAGCGAACGTTTGCGAGCCTGGACGTGGTGCGCTAGGCGAGCAGGGAGCGGACGACATTGCCGTGGACGTCGGTGAGACGGAAGTCGCGGCCCTGAGAGCGGTAAGTGAGCTTGGTGTGATCGAAGCCGAGCAGGTGCAGCAGGGTGGCGTGCAGGTCGTGCACGTGCACCTTGTCACGGGTGACGTTGAAGCCGAGCTCATCGGTTTCGCCGAGGACGAGGCCGGGCTTGATGCCGCCGCCGGCCATCCACATGGTGAAGGCGTTGGGGTGATGGTCGCGGCCGTCGCTGCCGCCCTGGGTCATGGGGGTGCGGCCGAATTCGCCGCCCCAGACGACGAGGGTATCCTCGAGCATGCCGCGCTGTTTGAGGTCCTGAATGAGGGCGGCGCAGGCCTGGTCGGTATCCTTGCAGTTCTGCTTGATGTCCTTGACGAGGCTGCCGTGCTGGTCCCAGGCTTCGTGGAAGATCTGGGTGAAGCGGACGCCGCGCTCGGCGAGGCGGCGGGCGAGCAGGACGCAATTGGCGAAGGAGGGCTTGCCGGGCTCGGCGCCGTAGAGGTCGAGAACGTGGCGGGGTTCCTTCGAGAGGTCCATGAGTTCGGGGGCGCTGGCTTGCATGCGGAAGGCCATCTCATAGGAGCTGATGCGGGTAGCGATTTCGGGGTCGCCGGCCTGATCGAGCTTCATCTGGTTGAGGCGTTTGATGGAGTCGAGGGAGTCGCGTTGGAGCTGTTGGTCGACGCCTTCGGGGTTGGAGAGATAGAGGACGGGGTCGCCGGAGGCGCGGAACTGAACGCCCTGGTGGACGGTGGGAAGAAAGCCCGAGCCCCAGCAGCTATTGCCGCCGGAGGGGCCTTTTTTGCCGGTGGAGAAGACGACGAAGGCGGGGAGATCCTGGGACTCACTGCCGAGGCCATAGGTGGTCCAGGCGCCGAAGCTGGGGCGGCCGAAGATCATGCTGCCGGTGTTCATGAGCAACTGTCCGGGGGCATGGTTGAAGGCGTCGGTGGTCATGGATTTGACGATGGCGATATCGTCGACGACCTTGGCGAGATGGGGGAGCAGTTCGCTTAACTCGGCGCCGCTTTTGCCGTGGCGGGCGAACTGGAACTTGGGCCCGAGGAGCTTGGAGTTGGGATTGATGAAGGCGGCGCGGTAGCCCTTGAGGAGGTCAGCCGGGGGGAGGGTGCCGTCGAACCTGGCCAACTGGGGTTTGTTATCGAAGAGCTCGAGATGGCTGGGGGCGCCGGCCATGAAGAGGAAGATGACCCGCTTGGCCTTGGGGGCGAAGTGGGGGATCTTGGGGGCGAGCGGATTGGCGGGGGCCGCGGCGAGGCTGCGGAGAGCGAGGGCGCCGAGGCCGACGCCGCAATCCTTCAAAAACCAGCGGCGTGCTGTATCAAGCTTATGGTCCATGGCGGTTACTCCTTGGTAATGGTCTCGTCGAGGTTGAGGATGACGCGGGCGACGGCCATCCAGGCTTGCTCGGGGTTCTGCTGGCGGGTGCGCTGTTTGTTGAAGAAGGTCTCGAGCTCGGAGAGTTCAGCGGGCGCGGGGGGGCGGGATACGGCGAGGCGGAAGGCATACTCGATGCGTTGGGCATCGCTTGTACCGCCCTCGCGGAGGATGCGGCGGGCCAGGGCCTGAGCGGCTTCGAGAAAGAGCGGTTCGTTGAGGGAGGTGAGGGCCTGCAGGGGGGTGTTGCTGCGGGTGCGGCGCACGCAGGCGACATCGCCATTGGGCGTATCGAAATTGGTGAGCATGGGGTAGGGTACGCTGCGGTAGCGGAAGGTGTAGAGGGCGCGGCGGTAGCGTTCTTCATTCTTGGCTTCGTACCAGTTCTTGGGGCCGTAGCTCGAGGGGGGCTGGAAGAGGAATTCCGGGGCCGGGGGGAAGACGCTGGGGCCGCCGATTTTGCGGCTGAGGAGACCGCTGGCGGCGAGGGTGATGTCGCGGACGATCTCGCCTTCCACGCGGAAGCGGGGAGCGCGGGCGAGGAGGCGGTTGTTGGGGTCTTTGCTCAGGAGTTCGGGAGTTACCTTTGAGCTTTGGCGGTAGGTGTTGGAGGTGACGATGAGGCGGTGGAGTTTTTTGAGGCTCCAGCCGGAATCCATAAACTCGACGGAGAGCCAATCGAGGAGTTCGGGGTGGGAGGGGGCAGTGGCCTGGCGGCCGAGGTCTTCGCTGGATTCGACGATGCCGGCGGAGAAGTAGCTTTGCCAGACGCGGTTGACGAGAGCCCGGGCGGTGGTGGGGGCGTTGCGGTCGGTGATCCAGCGGGCAAAATCGAGGCGGGTCTGGCCGGCGCCGGGCGGCAGGGGGTTGAGGAAAGCGGGGACGCCGGGGGTGACTTCCTTGCGGGGTTTGAGGAAGTCGCCGCGCTCGAGGATGTTGGTGGAGCGAATGGAGTCACGCTGGCTGAGGACCAACTGGGAGGCGCCCTCGGGCAGGCTCTTGAGCAGGTCGTCGATCTGGGCGTTGGCCTCGCGCCATTCGGGAACGGTGGTGCGGAAGTGGCCGAAGACGATCTGATTTTGAGCGGGGCTGCGTTCGGCGGCGGGGCGGTCGAGGATTTCACGGACGGCGAGCGGTAAGGGATCGGCGGAGGCGCCAGGGTCGTCGCTCAAGGAGAGCCGGACACGGCCGAGGTTTTGATTCATGTTGTCGTCGCTATTCCAGCCGCCGTGCTTCTGGCTGAGGTAAACATGGATGACGGTTTTGCCGTCGGTGTTGTCGATCGGGGATTCGAGATTGAAGACGGCCTTGCGGGGGAGGTTGCGCAGGGTCGGGCCGGCGTCGTGGCCCCAAGCGGTTTCTTCCTTGCCGTCGATGGCGAAATCGATGGGGCCGGTGACGCGCCGCTTGTCGGTCTTATCCCAGTAGATTTTTGCGAGTTCTTTCTCGGGGAGGTTGATGTCGGCGGAGGCGCGGGCGACCTTGATGCGGGCGGGCTTGTCCTGACCGGGCCGTTCGATTTCGACTTCAAACTCGGTGAGGGCGCCGGTGCCATAGACAGAGCGGCCGGGCCCGCCGAGGGGGAGATTGGGGTCGTTGAGCAGCTCGAGGCGGAAGGAGGAAATGGTTTTGAGGGTGGGCTTGATGGTGAGCTTGGCGCGGTGTTTGGTGGGGGCATAGCCGGCGGCCATCATGGAGTTGTCGGCCTGCATGAGGTATTTTTGCCCGCCGGTGGAGATGTCATCGACCTCGGGCTTGACGACTTCCCAGCGAGTTTGTGGGCGAGAGTTGGCTTCCCAGTTGGCCATGCGGGCGGCCCAGCCGGGATTGCGGTGTTGGAGGCCGGCTTCGAGGGTGCGAATCTTTTCGAAAATTTGCGCACGCTGCATTTGCTGGGCGGGGGTGTAGACGGCCATGTTCGCTTCGTGGGTGTTATTGAGGAAGGCGAACATGCGATAGTACTCTTCCTGGCGGAGTGGGTCGAACTTGTGGTTGTGGCACTGGGCGCAGGCGATGGTAAGGCCGAGCATGGACTTGCCGATTGCGTCCATGCGATCGAACATTGCCTCCATGCGGAACTGTTCGGGGTCGACGCCGCCTTCCTCATTGATCATGGAGTTGCGGAGGAAGCCGGTGGCGACTTTCTGTTCCTGGGTGGAGTTGGGGAGAAGGTCGCCGGCGAGTTGTTCGCGCAGGAACTGGTCATAGGGGAGGTCGCGGTTGAGGGCGTTGATGACGTAGTCGCGGTAGAACCAGACGGAGCGCATCTTGTCCTTTTCATAGCCGTCGGAATCGGCATAGCGGGCGGCATCGAGCCAGTGGCGGCCCCAGCGTTCGCCATAATGAGGGGAGGCGAGGAGGCGGTCGACTTGTTTTTCGTAGGCCTGGCGGGAGCGGTCTTTGAGGAAGGCGTCGATTTCGGCGATGGTGGGGGGCAGGCCGGTGAGGTCGAGGGAGAGGCGGCGGAGCAGAGTCGTTTTTTCCGCTTCGGGGCTGGGCTTGAGGCCTTCGGCGTCGAGCTTGGCGAGAACGAAGGCATCGATGCCATTGCGGGTCCAGGCGGGTTGGGAAGTTTTGGGCAGGGCTGGGCGTTGTGGGGGGAGGAAGGCCCAGTGCTTTTTGACTTCGGCGGATTTGACGCCGGCGTTGTCAGGCCAGATGGCGCCTTCGTTGATCCAGCGTTCGATGAGAGCGATTTGATCAAGGGGCAGGGGCTTGCCGCCCATGGGCATGCGGGCTTGATCGCCGAGGCCGGCGATGCGTTGGTAGAGGGTGGAATCCTTGGCGGATTTGGCGACGACGGACGGGCCGGAGACGCCGCCGCGGAAGGTGGTTTCGCGAGCGTCGAGACGGAGGCCGCCGAGTTGTTGTGCGGCGCCGTGGCAGCCGTGGCAAGAACGTTTGAGCACGGGCTCGACGTCACGCTGAAAGTCGACTGGGGTTTGCGCAAGCGCGGCGGGCACGGTGTGCGCCGCAATCAGAACAGACAGGATTCCAAACTTCACGGCAGTGTTTTAACCTGACACTAATTTATCCTAATGCGCCTAACCTTACTTCTTCTGATACTCCTTAGTTCCTTGTCGGCCCAGAAAGTGAAATGGATTGTGTGGTTCGACACGGAGGACTTTATCTTGCCGGCGTCGGATGACGCGGCGCTGCGGCTGGCGCGGGAACTGGAGAAGCTGAACGTGCGGGCGACGTTCAAGGTCGTAGCGGAGAAGGCGAGGGTACTGGAGCAGCGGGGCCGCTGGGACGTGATCCAGGCGTTGGCGCGGCATGACATTGGCTATCACTCGGAGAATCACAGCGTGCCGCCGACGCCGTCGGTGTACCTGAGCCGGATGGGGATGCTCGAGGGGGCGGCGGAGTTTGTGCGGCGGGAGGGGCCGGGCAACCGGGAGGTGGAGCGAATTTTCGGGCGCCGGTCGAGCACATACGGGCAGCCGGGGAATAGTTGGGGGCCGCAATCGACGATCGCGCTGCGGCGCATGGGGATCCCGACGTATGTGGACGAAGCGGGGCACATTGTCATGGGGAATCAGCCCTTCTGGTATGGGGGGATTCTGCATGTAACGAACCTGGGGCCGAATGCGATTCGGGCGGAGTTAAAGCGACCGGAGCGGCTGCCGGCGGCGCTGGTAGCGTTTGACGCGGCGGTAAGCAAGCTGAAGCAGCAGGGCGGCGGGATTGTACAGACGATCTATCATCCGACGGAGTTTGTGACGACGGAGTTTTGGGATGCGGTGAACTTCAAGCATGGGCGGTACACGGCGCCGGAGAGTTATCAACTGCCGAAGCAGCGTACGGCGGCTGAGGTGGAGGAAGCGTTTCAGACCTTTCTTGGGTTTGTGCGGCATGTGTTGGCGCACCCGGACGTGGAGGTGACGAGTGTGGACCGGCTGCCGACGCTGTATGTGGAGGAGACGCCGAAGCTGCGCCAGCCGGTTTGGCGGGAAGGGATCCAGTTCGAGCAGGGGCTGACGGCGGCGGAGATTCTGACGCAACTATTGGGGTTGGGGCCTGTGTATGTGGATGGCCCGGAGCGGCGCGGCGTAACGACGTATCGGGAGGGCCAAGTGGAGCGCACGCTGTGGCAGCGCGCGGTAGCGGATGTTCGTCATTTTGTGGAGAGCGAGAAGCGGCTGCCGGCGGAGGTATGGCTGGGTGCGGAGACGCTTTCGCTGGCGGATTTTGCGATGACGCTGGCGCGCGATGGGGGCGAGGGGCCGGCGAGGATTGAGCGCGGGACATTATTGTTTGAGCGGCACATCGCCAACGATGGCCGCAAGGAGTTCAATTGGGTGATTCATCCGCCGGGTTTTGACGGCAGTGCGCTGCTTGAGTTGGGGCGGCTGCAGGCGTGGACGCTGAAGCCGGCGAGGCTGCGCTAATGGTTGGCGCACTGGTGTTGTTCACGCTGCTGGGGCAGCAGCCGATCGAGGGGAGCTATGTGGGGAGCCTCGCCGTGGCGGGCAGTACGCTGCGGCTGGGCCTTGAAATTAAAGCAAGTGGCGGGGAGCTGAGTTGTGAATTGACCTCGATTGACCAAGGCTACAAGAAGCTGCCGGCGGCGGTGGCCGAACGCAATGGCAGCACGCTCAAGTTTGCCGTGCCCGCGCTGGGCATTTCTTTCGAGGGGCAACAGAGCGAGGACGGGCTGCAGGTGAGCGGCAAGTTTACGCAAGGCCTGACGTATGATCTGACTTTTCAGCGGGTGGCGGCGATACCGCGGCCGGTGCGGCCGCAGGAGCCGAAAGCCCCCTTTCCGTACCGGTCGATCGAGGTGCGATTTCCTGGTGGAGACGCTGGCGTGGTGCTGGCTGCCACGCTCACCATACCAGTGAGTGTGCCGCGAGGCGTGATCATTTTGATCGCCGGTAGTGGCCCGAACAACCGTGATCAGGAAATTGCGGCGCACCGGCCGTTTCTGGTGCTGGCGGATGTGCTGGCGCGCTTTGGCTTTGCCGTTCTGCGCTATGACAAACGCGGCGTGGGCGGCTCGACAGGAGATTTCAAGGTGGCCGATATCCCCGCATTTGCGCGTGATGCCGCATCGGCCGTGGCGTTTCTGCGGAAGCGCGACGATGTGGGAAATCGAATTGCATTGTTGGGGCATAGCGAAGGCGGGCTGATTGCGCCGATTGTCGCCGCCGAGGACTCCCGCCTTGTTGGCGTGGCGTTGCTGGCGGCGCCGGCGGTGACGGGAGAGCAGATCCTTCGCCGCCAGATTCCGGCGCTCGGATTTCCCGAGGCGATGCTGAAGAGCATCGAAGCGTCGCTGCCGAACGATGCGGCTCTGCGCTACTTCTGGAGTTATGATCCCCTGCCCACGCTGAGTAAGGTGCAATGCCCGGTGCTGTTAATTGGGGGCGAACTGGATCTGCAGGTGGCAGCCGATCAGAACATGCCTCTCCTCGAAGAGACACTGCGCAAAGCCGGCAACAAAGCCATTACGTCGCGGCGTCTGCCGCGGCTGAATCATCTGCTGCAGACGGCGCAAACGGGCAAACAGCAGGAGTATGGGCAGATTGAAGAAACGATTGCGCCGGTGGTGTTGGAGGAAGTTAAGGCTTGGCTGGAGAAGTTGTTTCCCACTCGAGCAAAACAGTAGGCTGGCCGCGGCGGAGGCTGGAATGGCGGGCTGCGGGGGACTTGCCGGGGAAATCGGTGCGGTAGTGGCCGCCGCGGGATTCCTGGCGCAGGAGGGCGGCCTTGGCGACGAGGCGGAGGACGGTGGCGAGGTTACGGCGTTCATAGTCGCCGCGGCCGGGGTCGGATAGATGCTGGCGGCCACCCTCGTCAATGGTGCGGAGAACGCGTTGCATGCCGGCGGCGTCGCGGGCGATGCCACAGCCTTCCCAGGCGAGATCCTGGAGGGCCTCGCGGCTGAGTGCGGGAAACTGTTCGTCGCCAAAGGTGAGGCCGCGGAAGGGCTTGGCCGCCTCCTGGGACATGGCGTGTCCAGCGCGGGCGCCGAAGACGACGCCTTCAAGCAAGGAATTGCTGGCGAGGCGGTTGGCGCCGTGGACGCCGGTGCAGGCGGCTTCGCCGGCGGCATAGAGGCCGGGGATGGTAGTGCGTCCCTGAAGATCAGTGCGGACGCCGCCCATGAGGTAATGCGCGGCGGGATGGACGGGAGCGGGTTGCCGGGCCAGATCGATGCCGAAGCTCAGGCAGGTTTCGTAGATGCGGGGGAAGCGCTGGCGGATCCAGGCGGCGGGTTTGTGAGTGAGGTCGAGCAGCACGTGGGTGGCGGCGGTCGATTGCATTTCGGCGACGATGGCGCGGCTGACGACATCGCGGGGGGCGAGCTCCTGCATGTCGTGATAGCGGTGCATGAAACGTTCGCCGTGGATGTTGCGCAACAAGGCGCCTTCGCCGCGAAGGGCCTCGCTGAGAAGGAAACGAGGGCGGCCGGGGACGAAGAGAGCGGTGGGATGAAATTGAACGAACTCGATGTCGGCCACTTCGGCGCCGACGCGGTAGGCCATGCCGATGCCATCCCCGGTGGCGACGCTGGGGTTGGTGGTATTGCGATAGAGTTGACCGGCGCCGCCGGTGGCGAGCAGGACGGCGCGGGCATGGATGTCGATGCGCTGCTTTCGCTTCTGGTCATAGGCCACCGCGCCGGTCACGGCGCCGTCGGCGAGAAGGAGGTCGGTGACGGCGGCAAAGCTGACGAAGCTAAGCCCGGGCAGGGCGGCAGCCTTGCGCCAGAGGGTGCCGGCGATTTCATGACCGGTGGAATCGCCGCCGGCGTGCAGGACGCGGCTGACGCTGTGCGCGCCCTCGCGGGCGCGCAGGTACTCGCCGTTTTCCTTGTCGAAATTCGCGCCCCAGTCAATGAGCTCTTCGATGCGGCCCGGGCCTTCCTGCACGAGGGCCGCGACGGCCGGCTCAAAGCAGAGGCCATCGCCCGCCATGAGCGTGTCCAGTTGGTGTAGTCTAAAATTGTCATCGCCAGAAAGAGCAACCGCAATCCCGCCTTGCGCGTACTCTGTTGAGGATTCTTCGATCGTATCCTTGGCCACCACCAGCACTCGTCCCCGTTCGGCCAAAGTGATCGCGGCCCGAAGACCGGCTACTCCCGCGCCCACAACCAAGAAATCAAAGGACTGTTTTTCGTTATGAAACAAATCGTATTCCTGAGTCTATTGTCGCTTGTTGGTTTTGCGCCGCTCGAGGCAGACCCGTTTCCGCTGGTCGCGGGCAGCGCCTGGGTTTACCGTAATGCTTCCGGCTCCGAGCTGATGACGATCCGTGTGGGCGAGGCGGCCGAGCGGGGCGGCCTGGTGTTTCACCGTCTGGAGGGTTATGCCCCGAAGCCAATTTGGGTTCGTCAGGCGAGCCCGAAGGTGTACACCTATTGGGATGAAGCGCGGCGGAAGGAAGGCGTGTTGTGGCGGTTCGACGGGGAAGAGTTCATGGCGCTGGCGACGGATTGTGGCCAGTCGGGCGCCTTATCGCCGAGCGCGTCTCCGTACAGGGGCCCGATCGGCTACTTTGAACAGGTGCTAGCGATCGACTACCGCCCCGGCCGCTGCGCCGACGCGGGTTTGACGCGGGAGATTTTTGGTCCATGGTTGGGGCTGCTCGAGCGGCGTGAGACGACACTGGCCGGAGAGCGGACGCTGAGTCTGGTGTATGCACAGATAGGCGGCATTACCTATGTACAAGAGCCTTCATTGCAGTTCAGCTTGAGCCTGGCCTTAATGGAGTCCACGGTGCAGGCGCGTCTGATATTACACAATCGCGACGGGCGGGAAATCGTGCTGCGCTTTCCTTCGGGGCAGGAATTTGACTTCATCATTCGTAATGAAGCAGGGCAGGTTGTCTATCGCTGGTCGGAAGACAAGTTTTTCACGCAGGCTGAGGTGACCAGGCGGATTCAGGGCGAGGCGATCTGGCAGACGGCGGTGCCGGTGGGCACGCTGCGCCGCGGGTTGTATTCGGTGGAGGGATTGCTGGTGAACACGGACGGGCAGCGCTTCAGCGCGACGGTGCCGCTTCTGTTGCCATAACGTCGAGCAAGCGGGTTTGGAGAAGGCCAATGAGGCTGGCGTCGAGTTTGCGGCCGTCGTGCTGGACATAAAACACGTCGACGGCCCGCTGGCCTTCGGTGTGAAGCAGAACGGTTTCGATGGCGCATCCGGCCGTTGATATCGTGCGGGCTAAATCGTAAAGCAGGCCCGGACGGTCGTGTGTCTGCAACTCGATGAGCGTCGCTTGGCGCGAGGTTTCGTTGTCGAAGCGCAGGACGGTTTCGATTTTCACGCGGTAGCGAATGGCATTGCGCGGCCGCCGCCGCAGCAGGCGTTCGGCGCTTTCCTTGCCGAGGACCACGCGGCTGATGGAATCCTTGAGTTCGTCGATGACGACGGGGTTCATTTCGAGGGTGTGGAGGGGGTCGGAGAAGACGAAGAGATCGAGCACTTCGCCGCGGCGGTTGCCGAAGGCTTCGGCCTTGAGGATGTTCATGCCGAAGCTGGCGAGGCTACCGGCGAGGTCGGCGAGCAGGCGAGGGCGGTCCCTGGTGACGACGGTCAATTGCCAGTCTTCGTGACGGCGGCGCAAATCGCAGGCAACACCGAGGTGCTGGGCGGCGGCGGCCAGCCGCAGATGTTCAAGCCGCTCAGGTTCGTTGACGCGAAACCAGTAGCGGGTTGGGAAGCCTTCGACAAAGCAGGCCAATTCCGGGTTGGTCTCCGAGGCGGCTTCGATCCGTTCGTCCTCGAGCTCCTTGGTTAATTCGCGCTCTATGACAGTGTAGGCGTGCCAGAGTTGGGAGCGCCGCCAAGCGGATAAGGCGCCAGGATAGACGGCGCCGGAATCGGCGACGGTGAGCATGGCGAGCATGGCGAGAAACTCGACCGTTTCGACCCGGTGCGCGGCTTGGACGGCGACATCGGGATCATCAAGGTCTCGCGTGTGGATGAGCGTGCCGAGATAGAGATGCTCTCCGATGAGGCGCTCGATGATGGCAAGATCGGCCGCGGGGATGCCGATGCGACCGGCGATGCCAGATGCCATCTCGACAGCGCGGGCATCGTGATCGCCCCCCATGCCTTTGCCGGCGTCATGCAACAGCAGGGCAAAGCGGAGGACGGCCTTGGTTTCGCAATTGAGCCAGAGGGCGCCGAACTGGCGCTGATCGGATTTGAGCGCCTCGAGGTTTTCGAGGGCGATCAGGGTGTGTTCATCAACGGTGTAGCGGTGGTAGCAGTCGCGGACAACGAGGCAGTCGATATGATCCCATTCGGGGAGTTGACTGCCGAGAAAACCAGTTTCGGCCATGGCCCGCAGCGCCATGGATGCGTGAGGCAGACTCAAGAGATCCTTCCACTGCTGCCAGGACCAGGGGAGCCCGGGCTGTATGCGGCGTTGGGTATCGGGGGCGAGTCTTAATCCGTGGCGCGCCTGAAAGAGGAAGAGGCGGTGGGGGAGGGAAACATCGCTCACCAGAGCAGCGGGGTGGCGGAGCAGGATCTGCTCGCGCGAGATGGTAAAGTCTTCGTTCGACAAGCGGGAGCGCTGTTCGAAGAAGCTGCCCACGAGGCCGGGGCGCTTGTCGAGAATTTTCTCTTTTTTCTCGCGGCAGGCGGCATAGATGCGGCGAGCCTCGCGAAAGTAGTTGCGCATCCATTCCTCGGGGTGCCCGGCGAGGGCATCCTGTTCGGCGAAGCGCAGGGTGTTCTGGTCGCGGCCGGCATGTTCGTGCAACACCCAGCGGATCGAGAAGAGAGTTTCGGCGGCATCCTCGAGGCCGGGCATCTCCTCGCCGGTCAGTTTGGCGAACCAGCGCACGACATTGAGATCGCGCAGGCCGCCGCAGGTTTCCTTGATGTCGGGCTCAAGGTGTTGGATGGTGTGTTGAAAGCGTTCGTGCCGGCGCTCGGTCATCCGCGCCAGTTCGACGGCGAGATCGGTTGGGGGTTTGCGGCAAACGTCCTCACAATTCGCGAGAAGGGCCGGGCTTCCGGCGAGAGGGCGGCGGTCGAGGAGACTGATGCTGAATTCAACGTTGCCCGGGCTGATGCGTTTGCAGTCGGCGACTTTATGAACGCTGTGGCTGGCGCGATAGCCGGCGTCCCACAATTCGCGAAGAAACTCGCTCAGTTCACCAGGGGCGAAGGTTTGAGGCTCCTCCAGGATGAGCAGATCGATGTCGGAGTGAGGAAACAGTTCCCGCCGGCCATAGCCACCGACGGCCAGCAGCCCGCTTTTTTGCCTCTGTTCGGCGCCTACAGTGGCCTCCCAGATACGCACCACGAAGTCATCCACTTGATTGCTGCGAGCTTGCATCTTTGCCGCCGTGGGACCCATAAACAAATGGTAGCGGCACACGGCTAGAATTGGATTCAAAGAGTATGTTGAAATTTATCCGCATGGCCCTCGGGGCCACGGCCGTTTGCGCCGGCGTTTTGCTGGCCTGGCAGAGCCCGGTGAAACTTCCGCCGCCGTATCATACGCCTTCGGCGAATAACCGGCCGCGGCCGGTGGAGCGGCCTGAGGGGGCGAAGCTGAGTTTGCCGGCGGGGTTTTCGATCAGGGAGTTTGCCAGTGGATTCCAACGCCCGCGTTATATGATTCTCGGACCTTCCCAGGAGATCCTGCTTACTGATTCGATGAGCTCCGGCTCGGTCTTCGTTCTGAGGGATGCCAACCAGGACGGCAAGGCCGACGATCGCAAGGAGATCCTGAAGGGGCTGGACCGGCCGTATGGCCTGCTGCTGCTCAAGGACATGCTGTATGTCGCGGAGACGACCTCGGTGAAGCGCTACCGCTACGACAGCAAGGCGATGAAGGTGGGCGCGGGCGAGGAAGTGTTGAACATGAAGGATTTCAGCACGGGCCACTGGACGCGCAGCCTGACGGCGGACCGCAAGGGTGAGTTTATCTATGTGGGAATCGGATCCCGGTCCAACGTGGACGCTGGGGAGCCTGAGATGCGCGCGGCGATTGTGCGCATCTCCGTCGACGGCAAGACCAAGGCGGTGTATGCGGCGGGGACGCGCAACCCGATCGGCCTGCATTTTCCGCCGAATTCCGATCAACTCTGGGCCGCTGTGCAGGAGAGGGATGGATTGGGAGATGATCTGGTGCCCGACTACTTCACCTCGATCAAGCAGGGTGGATTTTATGGCTGGCCTTATGCGTATATCGGACCGAATGAAGACCCGCGCCGGAAAGGCGAGCGGGCGGACCTGGTGGCGAAAACGATCGTTCCCGATTTGCCGCTAGGGGCGCACGTAGCCGTACTTGATTTTCTTTTCTATACCGGCAAGCAGTTTCCGAAGGAGTATCAAGGAGGAGCTTTCCTGGCGCAGCATGGATCCTGGAACCGTTCGCGGCGCGTTGGCTACAACGTCGTTTTCATCCCGTTCCAGAACGGCAAGCCGGCGGGGGCGCCACGGGAATTTCTACAGGGATGGATGCTCGATCCGGGTAAGCCGGATGTCTGGGGCCGCCCGGTTGGCTTTTTACAATTGCCGGATGGCAGCCTGTTGCTTTCCGATGATGTGGGGAACAAGGTTTGGCACATCACCTACCGGGGTTAGTGTTGCTGCTTTGGACGGGGACGGCGCTGGCGCAGAGCGCTTTTTCGCATCGCGAGGCGCTGGAGAAAAATCTTCCCTGCCTGAGTTGTCACGCGGCGCAGAAGAACTCGACGGGCTTAAGTGAGAAACGCAAGGGCAAGCGGCTCAAAGACTTTTCGCATCAGCGCCATCTCAGCTTCGGGAACCTGGCGCCGATGATTGCAGCCGCCATGGATTCCAAGCAGTATCTTGGTTCGCCCAACAAGTATGACCTGCTCAAGCTGCGGGCTGCGTTGATTACCGACAACCCCTGCGAGGCTTGCCACCGCGGACTGAAAACGGCGGAGGGCGGCTTGGAAAAGCAGCACTTCCCGCATATGGAGGACTGCCTGATTTGTCACAACAAGATCGATGCGCCTTTCAGTTGCGGCGAGTGTCACCCGGCGACGATGAATTTGAAGCCGGCCAACCACGCGCCTGACTTTCTCGATCGCCATACGACCGGGAAGCTGGGGCTGGACAAGACGACCTGTGCTGCCTGCCACGGCAAACGCTTTACTTGTCTGGGTTGCCACTGAGAGCATGAAGACACTTGCCTTCATCCTTGGCACGCGCCCGGAGGCGATCAAGTTGGGTCCGCTGGTGCTTCACTTTCGCCGCTATCCGCGGGACTTTCGCGTGCATCTGTGCCTGAGCGGACAGCATCGGGAAATCGCGCAGCAGGCGCTGAGCGTATTCGGATTGAAGCCGGACGCAGACCTCGATCTGATGCTGCCAGGGCAGACGCTGTATCAATCGACTTCGCGGATTCTGAGTGGGCTTGAGCCGGTGTTTGAGTCGGTACGCCCGGATCTGGTGTTTGTGCAAGGCGACACGACGACGACGATTTGCGGGGCGCTGGCGGCATTTTATGCGGGAATTCCGGTGGCGCACGTGGAAGCGGGGTTGCGCACGGGAGATCTTCGCCGCCCGTTTCCGGAAGAAGGCAACCGCCAACTGGTGGGGAGGCTGGCCACATTGCATCTGGCGGCAACAGTGGGGGCGCGCGACAATCTGCTGGCCGAAGGGGTGGCGGCGGATGCGATCACGGTGACGGGCAACACTGGTATCGACGCGCTGTTTCATGTGCTGGCCAGGCTGCCGGGCTTTGATTGGCCGTTTCTCGATTCTCGCCGCCGCCTGATTCTGGTGACCGGGCATCGAAGAGAAAACTTTGGGGAGGGCTTCGATCGATTTTGCCGGGCTTTACGGCGCCTTGCGGCGCGGCCGGACGTTCAGATCGTCTATCCGGTGCATCCCAACCCTCGGGTACGGGGCCCGGTACAGGAGGCGCTCGGCGGGGAGGGCCATGTGCATCTGATCGAGCCGCAGGACTACGAGCCATTTCTCGATTTGATGCGCCGCAGCTATTTCATCCTGACCGATTCCGGTGGCGTACAGGAAGAAGGCCCTTCGCTCGGGAAACCGATTCTGGTCAGCCGGGAGGTGACCGAAAGGCCGGAGGCCGTGGCAGCGGGGACGGTCCGGCTGGTGGGGACCGACGAGGAAAAAATCGTTGCGGAAGCAACGATTCTTCTTGATCAGCCGGAGGAATACGAGCGGCGGTCGCGCATCCACAATCCCTATGGCGACGGGAAGGCGTGCGGACGCATCGAGCAGGCGGTACGCGCCTACTTTGCGTAAAAGGCGTTGACGTGGCTGGCGACGTAGACGAGGTCTTCGCCGGTTAACTCCGGATACACGGGCAGGCTCAACGCCTCTTCGGCGAGCCGCTCGCTTTCCGGCAGGTGGCCCTTCTGGTAGCCCAGGTCGGCGAAGCACTCCTGCAGATGGAGCGGCAGGGGATAGTAAATTTCCGTTCCGATACCCTGTGCGGCGAGATGGGACTTGAGTTCGTCGCGGCGGGGGCAACGGATTGTGTACTGGTTGAAGACATGCCGCGTTTGATAGGGGGCGATAGCAGGCAGGCCAACGGGCGTATTCATTTCGCGGAACAGGCTGGTGTAGCGGGCGGCGTTGCGCTGCCGGGCTTCGGTCCAAGCATCGAGGAACTGCATTTTGACCTTCAAGACGGCGGCTTGCAGCGTGTCGATACGCGAATTGACGCCGACAAACTCGTGGATGTACTTGGTGCGTCCGCCGTGGAGGCGGGCCTTGGCGAGAACGCCGGCCAGCGCGGCGTCGTTGGTCGTGACCATGCCGCTGTCGCCCCAGCCGCCGAGGTTCTTGCCGGGATAGAAACTGAAGCAGCCCATGGCGCCGATGGCGCCGCAGCGGCGGCCTTTGTACTCGGCGCCGATGGCCTGGGCCGCGTCCTCTACGACGACGGCGCCATGACGGGAAGCAATCTCGAGGAGGGGGTCCATGTCGGCGGCGCCGCCAAACAGATGCACGGGCTGGATGGCCCAAACGTTCCGATGGCGCCGCAGGGCATCCTCGACCTGATTGGGGTCGAGGTTCATGGTGAGGGGGTCGATATCGACGAAGACGGGTTCGATGCCGATGCGGGCGAGCGAGCCGGCGGTCGCGAAGAACGAGTAGGGAGTGGTGATGACCTTGTCGCCTGGCCCCAACTCGAGCGCCATCCAGGCAAGCAGGAGGGCGTCGCTGCCGGAGGCGCAGCCGATGGCGTAGCGGGATTGTGTGTAGCCAGCGACCTTACACTCGAGCTCACCCACGGCCGGGCCCATGATGAAGCGCTGCGAGTCGATGAGGGGAAGGACTTCCGCGAGCACCTGCTCACGGATGGTGGCATGTTGCGCTACCAGATCGAGCAGAGGCACCTGCCGGGTTGTCGTTGTCATGCTGCTGATCCGATGATAGCGTCCAGTAAGATCGAAGAAGTGGAACAAAGCGGTTTGCAATGGCAGCCCTGGCAGCCGGAGAAGCTCACGGTGCGGCAACTGACGAGCCGGATTCGGCGGGCTTTGCGCGACAACTTCGCCAATCTGACGGTGACGGGTGAAGTATCGGGGCTGAAGGCGGCGGCCAGCGGCCATCTCTACTTCAACCTGAAGGAAGAAGACACGGTGCTGCCGTGCGCGATGTACCGGCAAAGCGCGCGATTTTTGCGGACGCCGCTGCGGGATGGGCAAATGATTGAGGCCCGTGGCTCGGTGGACGTGTATGAGCCGCGGGGTGCGTATCAATTTCTTGTGGAGTCGGCGCAGCCGTTGGGGGCGGGAGCGCTGCAGCAGGCGTTTGAAGAACTCAAGCAGCGTCTGGCGGCGGAGGGTTTATTTGATGCCGCGCGGAAACGTCCGCTGCCCAGCTTTCCGCGGCGGATCGGCATCATTACCTCACCGGGCGGGGCCGTCATCCAGGACATGCTGAATGTGCTGTCGCGGCGCTGTCCGGGTCTGCACATTCGTATCTATCCGGCGCTGGTGCAGGGGGCGGGCAGCGCGGAGCAACTGGTGGCTGGCCTCGAGTGGTTTCGTAATCATGCTTGGGCCGACGTGGTTGTGTTGGCCCGGGGCGGCGGCTCGCTCGAAGATCTGTGGAGCTTCAACGATGAGGCGCTGGCGCGGGCGATTGCGGCCTGCCCGGTGCCGGTTGTATCGGCGGTCGGTCACGAGACGGATTTCACGATTGCCGATTTCGCGGCCGACCTGCGAGCGCCGACGCCATCGGCGGCGGCGGAATTGATTGTGCCGGACATGCAAGCGGTGGGCGATCGTCTGGCCGCGCTTGAGCGGGCGCTGAGCCGTAACGTGCGCCATTGCCTGTCCTCGCGGCGCGAGCAGTTGTTCCGGCAGGGAATTGATCACGCCCGGCTTCTGCTGCACCGGCGGCTGAATCGTTTGGGCCAAGGCCTGGATGATGTCGATGCGGCGCTGGCGGAGGCGCTGTCGGGGCGATTGGGCGGCCTGCGGGAACAGTTGCAACAGCAAACATTGGCTTTGTTCCGTCTGGACCGGCGCAAGCTTTTCGCGGCCCGGCGCGAGGAGCTGGGGCGGCTCGATGCGCGGATGTCGGCTTGTATCCAAGTTCAGTTGGGGCGCGCGCAGCGGCGGCATGATTCACTCGACGGGCAATTGCGGCAGATGAACCCGCTCAAGATTCTGGCGCGGGGCTTCGCGGTGGTAACGGACGGAGAGGGGCGGTTGGTATCAACGGTGAGCGGCGTCTCGCCGCGTGACCGGTTGAGCGTGCGCGTGAGCGATGGCAGTTTTCCCGCGCAAGTGCTCAAGGGCAAGTAGCGGCTATTCGAGCCGGTAGTTGGGGGCTTCCTTGGTGATGATGACGTCGTGAACGTGGCTTTCGCGCAAGCCGGCGGGGCTTACCCGCAGAAAAGTGGCTTTTTCCTGCAATTCGGCGATGCTGCCCGCGCCGCAATAGCCCATGCCGGCGCGCAAGCCGCCCACGAGTTGGAAGACCAGTTCACTGAGCGGGCCCTTGCTGGGAACGCGGCCTTCAATGCCTTCTGGCACCAGTTTGCCGGCGCCTTCCTGGCCATAGCGGTCACTCGATCCGGCGAGCATGGCGCCTTGCGAACCCATGCCGCGGTAGCTCTTGAACGTGCGCCCCTGATAGAGGATGGTCTCACCCGGACTTTCATTGGTGCCGGCGAAAAGGCTGCCGATCATCACGCAATCGGCCCCGGCGGCGATCGCTTTCGTGACATCGCCGGAGAACTTGATGCCGCCATCGCTGATGAGCGGCACCCCGGCCGGGCGAGTCGCCTTGGCGCACTCGGCAATGGCGGTGATTTGCGGTACGCCAGCCCCGCTGACAACGCGGGTGGTGCAGATCGAACCGGGACCGATGCCAACCTTGATGCCATCGGCGCCGAGTTCGATCAGATCCTTGGCTCCCTGATAGGTGGCGACGTTGCCGACGACAACCTGCACTTCAGGCCACTTTTGCTTGATTGCCTTCAGGGCGTTCATGACCCCTTCACTGTGACCATGAGCGCTGTCGATGACGAGCACATCGGCCTTGACGGCGATCAATGCGGCGGCGCGGTCGAGAAAGTCGCGGCCGGCTCCGACGGCCCCGGCGACGCGGAGCCGGCCCTGGTGGTCTTTCGCGGCGTTTGGATACTTGATCTTCTTCTGGATGTCCTTGACGGTGATCAACCCGCGCAGGATGTACTCATCGTCGACGACGAGCAGTTTTTCGACGCGATGCTGATGCAGAATCAACTCGGCCTGCTCGAGGGTCGTGCCCACGGGAACGGTGATGAGGTTGTCCTTCGTCATCAGATCCTTGATGGGAAGGTCGTAGCGGTTCTCAAAACGCAGGTCACGGTTGGTGAGAATACCGACGAGCTTGCCGTTCTTGGTGACGGGGACTCCGCTGATGCGGTAGCGGCGCATCAGCTCAAGGGCATCCTGAATGCGCTGGTCGGGGTCGATGGTGACCGGGTCGACGATCATGCCGCTTTCGCTGCGCTTGACCTTGTCGACTTCCTCGGCCTGGCGCTCGATGCTGAGGTTCTTGTGAACAACGCCCATGCCGCCTTGCTGGGCGAGGGCAATGGCGAGATGACTCTCGGTGACCGTGTCCATTGCCGAACTGACCAGCGGGATGTTGATGCCAATGCCTCTGGTGAAGCGGCTTCTGGTTTCCACTTGCGCGGGCAGGACGGCGCTGCGCGCCGGGACAAGAAGCACGTCGTCGAAAGTCAGGCCTTCGGCTATGAACTCAGGGATCATTTTGATTCATGGTACGACAATCGCGTCCAGGCTCCCAAGCAAGGAAAACAGGCGCGAAAATGCTAAAATACCACTTCGGACCTTTATGATTTCCGCAACACAAATTCGCCCGGGCATGGTCATCAAGTTCAACGGCGAACTCTACTCCGTATTTACGATGACTCACCGCACCCCGGGTAACCTCCGTGGCTTCGTTCAGGTAAAGATGCGCAACCTGCGCAGCGGCTCGATGAATGAACACCGCTTCGCCTCTGAAGACAAGGTCGAAAAGGCCATGATGGACGAGCAGAAGATGGAGTACATGTACAAGGACACGGAGTTCTTCTACTTCATGAACACGGAGAACTACGAGCAGATTCAGCTTTCGGCCGAGTTTATTGGCGACGCGGCGAACTACATGATCGACAACCTGCCGGTGACGGTGACCTTCTACGAGGGCAAGCCGATCAGCGTTGAGCCGCCGGCGACGGTGGACCTGAAAATTATCGAGACGGAGCCAGGGCTGAAGGGGGCGAGCGTGTCGAATGTCGGCAAGCAGGCGACGCTTGAGACGGGACTTGTCGTCACGGTGCCGCAGTTTATCGAGCAGGGTGAAAAGATCCGCGTCAATACGGCGGAAGGCACCTACATGGAGCGGGCGTAGCTTTCGATCAACCCGGCGACGGTATCATCGTCGGCGGGGAAAATGGTCCGCGGGTCCAGTAACAGCTCATCGTTTTCAATACGGGCCACCACCGGGGTGGAGGCGGTACGGAGGTATCGCTCCAGGCGGCGCGCATCGCCGGGAATCGCCACAAGCCATGTTGGAATGCTTTGATCGGGAGTCGAACCGCCGCCGATTACACTGCGCCCTTGCCTGACGAGGGCCCGGCCGATGCGGGCGGCGATGTTTCTCGCGCGCGTCTCGATTTCGGCAAGCGGCATGGAGATCATGCGCGGCCCGGGCAAGGCGTGGTAATCGCCTCTAGCCAGGGCGCGAAGCGCCTCGGACAGAGCCTCGACCGCCAGTTTATCGAGACGGAAGGCGCGGTACATGGGATGGCGGCGGATTCGGGCGACCAGTTCCGCATCGCCCGCGATAATGCCGGCCTGCGGTCCGCCGAGCAGCTTGTCGCAGGAGAAAGAGACGAGATGGACACCGGCGCGCAGGCTATCGCCCACCAGCGGCTCCTCGATTCCGTAGGCCCGCAAATCGAGGAGACAGCCGCTGCCCAGATCCTCATAGCAGGGAAGCGAGTGTTCCCGGGCCAGCCGGGCGAGATCGGCTAAGGAGGGCTTGCCGACAAAGCCGGTCTGATGAAAGTTGCTCGGGTGAACGCGCATGATCAACTTAGTGCCCTCGCCGATGGCCTTGCGGTAATCCTCGATGTGGGTGCGATTGGTCGCGCCAACCTCGCGGAGTACGGCGCCGCTTTCCTGCATGATGTCGGGGATTCGGAAGCCATCGCCGATTTCGACCAACTCGCCTCGGCTGACGAGGACTTCCCCGCCCGTGGCGAGGGCACGCAGAACCAGGTAGGTGGCCGCGGCGTTGTTGTTAACGGCGATGGCCGGCACGCCCAACAGTTGCTGCAGCAGGGGCGCCAAGTGGACATCGCGCTTGCCACGCTTGCCGGTTTGGAGATCGTATTCGAGGTTGGAATAGCCTTCGACGGGATGGAATTCCTTGAGAGGCGCGCGGCCGAGGTTGGTGTGCAAGACGACGCCGGTGGCGTTGATCACGCGGCGGAGCGAGGGGCGGCGCAGCGCCTCCACACGCCGGTGGATTTCGGCTTCAATTTCCTCAACCGGCAAATCGAGAGAACGCACAGCCTCGAGTACCGCGCGGGTGATCGAAGTAAGCCGCGGGCGCGCGATGTCTTCATAGCGCGAGCCGAGGCTCCGCAGCAAGAGATCGACGGAAGGGATCTCCCTCCGCTGCACTACCTGGCGCCCACCATGGGAAAGAGCTTGCGCAGCATGGTTTCATCGGGTTGTGTTCCGTACTCGCTTACCTGGAAGGACTCGGCGAATTGGATGCCGGCGGCTTTGTCCTTGCCATACCATTTTTCGAGCACGGCCCGGATGGCGGGCGTGATGGGCCGTGAGGCGCGGCGGCGCAGCCATTGCTTGCGGGCTACCTTGTCTTTCGGCACTTCGTCGAGGTAGCCTTCGATCCAAGGCAGCCATTCATAAAACTGGCTTTCGTGAGCGTCAAGGGCGTCGAGCTTCTTGTCGACCACATCGGTGATGTCGATGGCGATATCGGGGCGGAAGGGATCGGGCTTGAGGAAGCGGTCCTGGAAGTAAAGGAAGACGGGGTTCTTGCGCAGAGGCGGGGTGTCGGGGGCCACGTTGGGGACCATCACCATGTAGGAGGCGTCCTGCACCAGAATGCCTGTATTGCGGTGGTCGGGGTGGTAATCATTGATCCGGGGAGCGATGACGACGTCGGCTTGCCACTGGCGGATGCGGCGGATGATCTGCAAGCGCACATCGAGAGTCGGCATGAGTTCGCCGTCGTGGTTATCGAGCACTTCATAGTCGATGCCGAGGCGGCGGCCGCTTTCGGTAGCCTCGGCGCGGCGCCGCTTGGCGAGCGCGCCGCCACCCATGGACTGATGCCCGGCATCGCCGTTGGTCACGGCCAGAAACTTAACCTTGTGGCCGAGGGAGGCCATCTTGGCGGCCAGGCCGGCCGCCCCGAGATCGCAGTCATCGGGATGGGCGCCGATGGCGATGACCCGCAATTGGGCGGGCAGCATGAGGGCAGCCAGAAGAAAAACAGCAAACAATCGCATGCTGACTATTTTACGTTCGGCTGTGTGCCGGCGGCGCTGGCTGTTTCCTGCAATTCGCGCAGCCGGAAGCCGGTGACGGAGAGGGCGATAAGGCCGGCGATGAGAAGGGGCAGCGTCACGACGCCCCAAACGATGAGGCTGAAGCGCTTGGCAACGTTCTCATCGACGCCGAAGAAAACGAGCGCGAGAACGATGAGGCCCTGGTAGACGCCGAGGTTGCCGGGGGCGCCAGGCACTACGGTGCCAAGCCGCACGATGACATTGATGACGGCCGCGTCCCAGAGCGAGAAGCCGCTCAGGCCGTAGGCGCGGAGAGTGCAATAGATCGGGACCGTCATCGAGAGCAGGTGCGGCAGGCTGGCGGCAAAGGATTGAAAGAAGCTTTTCGAGCCGCCCATGGCCTGCAGATCTTCGATGAAGATGCGGGCTTTGTCGCCCCAGCGCCAGTGGGCCGCCAGTTCCTTGGCCCGCTTTTGGAAGGCGATGATGAAGGCGAGCGCGAGCGCGAGTAAGCCGACGAGGAGAATCAGCGCGTAGCCGCCGTCGCGCACGCGGCGGGGCAGGTCGACGAATTGGACGACGAGACTGAGATAAAGCACGAGCCAGACGCCGTCGAAGATGCGCTCGATCGCGATACTGGACAGCACGACGCCGAAGGGCAGATGGCCCCAGCGGGATTGCAGATAACAGCGGATGATCTCGCCGCTGCGGAAGGGCAGGACCTCGTTGGCATAGAGGCCGACATAGATCGCGCGCACGCTGCGCGCCAGGGGGATTTCGGCGACCGGCTTGAGGAGAATGCTCCAACGCCAGCCCTGGAGCACATAGACGAGGATATCGCTGGCGGCGGCGAGGGCAATCCAACCCCAGTGCATTTGCCGGATTTCGGTGAGGATCTCAGCGAGTTTGACGTCGTGGAGCACCCAAAGCAGAATGCCCAGTGAAGCCAGGTTCGTCAGCACGAGCAGCAGGATCCCCTGCCAGCCTAACTTCTTCCCCCCTAGGGAAACTTGTGTGCTCTCCGCGGTACTTTGCTTCAAATCCCATCATAGCGGCAGGGCCCGTTTCGATTGGGTTTCAAGCCACTGGTTCAGCAAGAGAAAAATGAGCCAGTCGAGGGCGAGATGAAAGAGGAGCAGATGGCGGTAGGTCTCGCAGGCGTCGGCGAGGGAGGCGACGGCAAATTCATAGCCGGCCATGGCGAGGATGGCCCAGGTAAGGGGCCGTCGCGGCAGCCAATAGAGTGCCGCGGCGAGCAGGAGGAAGACGTGCCAGGGGGCGAGGCGGAACAGCCAGCTCTTGGCCGCGCTAGCCCAGCCGAAGGCGGTCGAGCGGGTGCCGGGGGCGACGCCGGTTGAGCGCTCGTAGTTACCCAGATTGACGGCGCGGATCTGGGTGGCCTCGCTGGCGAGGTCGGCCCAGAGGACGCGCAGAGCCACGGCGGGATGCGTGAGGTAGTAGCGCAGGACGTTGGCGTAGCCGCCGGGGGGGAAGAATTCCCGCAGCCACTGCGCGCTCTGAGCGGGGCTGTCGGGCAGAAAGGCATGGGTGCCGATGAGGCCGCGGTCTTCGGGGCGGATCTTGAGGGCATCGAGAGCGGCGGGGTCGATTGGGGCCAGCTTGAAGAAGGCGAGGTTGTAATAAGCGGTCGCTTTGTATTCATCTCTGGCGCCGGACAGCATCGAGGCGCCCCCGAGCAGGAGCGCCAGGGCGGCGGGGAGATAGTGCTTGCGCCGTTCGGTGAGCAGGAGCAGGCCGAAAAGGATGGCTAGCGGCGCATGGGGGGCCTTGGCGAGGGCGAAGCCGAGAGCGCCAAGGGTCAGGCCCCAAGGGTTTTCCGCCCGCCAGGCGGCGAAGAGGATGAGTGCGAAAACGATCGCGGCGGCGTCGAAATAGAAGCTCTGCCAGTAGGTGACGTAGGCGGCGTCGGTAAACAGCAGCGCGGCCAGCAAAACGGTTGCCCAGTGTCCGCGGCATAGCCACCAGGCGGCGAGCGTGAACAGCAGCACGTAGACGAGCCCAAGCCAGCGAATGTCGAAGATCTCCCTGCCGCCGAGCCAGAGCGCCAGGCGCGTCAGGCTGGTGGCTATGCCCCAATACGGACTCACCCACTCGGCCTCGGGTTGTTTTGCCCACACGCGGTTGAAGTAGAGAAAGGTTGGTTGCGGCCCGGCATCGATCGGCTTAAGGGCAAAGCGCCCTACCACTTTGGCAAAGTCGCCGTTATCCGCGAGGCCGGTATAGGGCGGCACCCACAACTGAAAGAGGACCGGCAGCAGCAATAGCACCAGCCAAAGGATTCGTCGTCGCCCGTTCACACTTGTTCTAACTTCAAAGAGTGACACAACCGAAGGTGATCGTGCTGGTCGGGCTGCCAGGCGCGGGGAAAAGCACCTGGGCGCGCGCCCAGGGAGCAGCGGTGCTCAGTTCGGATGAAATGCGGCTGCTGCTGGCCGGGGACGAGAAGGACCAGACGATCCATGCGCGCGTGTTCGCGGCGATGCGCTATCTCTTGCGTCAGCGGTTGGAGCTCGGCGCCGGGCCGACGATTCTCGACGCCACGAATCTCCGCCGTAGAGACCGCAAGCCCTGGTTGAAGCTGGCTGCCGCGTTTTCGGCCGCCGCCGAGGCAGTGTACTTCGATGTGCCGCTGGCGGTGTGCCTGGAGCGCAACGCCGCCCGGGTGCGCGTGGTGCCGCCGGAGGTAATTCGCGCAATGCACGCCGACCTTGAGCCGCCAACGCGCGCCGAGGGCTTTCGCCGGATCATTTCCATTTCCGCGTAGCCCAAAGCCAGAGGGCGATGGGCGCCATGGTCAACAAGCCCACGAAACTAGCCACCTGCTGGGCTGGCATGCCGCCATCGATTGCTTCGCCGGAGAAAAAGCTTGCCAGTGAGATCGAAGTCATCATGAGGGCAAACTCCGCGCTGGTGACGCGGCCGCGAAAGCGGTCTTCGCTGAGGGTTTGCACGAGCGTCGAGGAAAAGACGTAGTTCATTGAGGTGCCGGCATGGCCGACGATCACCGCGAGGGCGGCCCAGGCGAGGCCGGGGGCCCAGCCGAGGCCGAGGTAGCCGGCGCAAGCCACGGCGAAGCCAATGACAATCCCCCAGCGCAAGCGGCTTAAATCGAGCGTGGCGAGCGGGGCGCCGAAGAGCGGCCCGATAAAGCTGCCGATGCCGCGCGCGCCCATGAGTGTGCTCATGCCGAGCATGCCCGCCTGGCTGGGGCTCAAGCCCCAGCCATCAAGGCGGAACTGGCCTTCGCCGAGCACGGGCAGCAAGACCCAGTTGGCGCCGATCAGGCCGACGCCGCCCTTGATGAGCAAGATCGGCTGGAGCCGCGGATGCTGCCGCACATAGCGCCAGCCTTCGATGTGCGGGGAGAAGTCCAACAGATCGCGCCAGCGCAGCGGACGGGTTGTATCGACGTGCGTCTCGTGATGGTCAATTCGGGTCAGGAGCCAGGCGGAGATCAGAAAAGTCACAGCGTTGATGGCGAAGACGGCATTGCGCCCGAAGCTGGCGGCAACCAGGCCGCCGAGGGCCGAGCCGAGGAAGAAGTTGACGGCCCAGGTAGTCGATCCCAGGGCATTGGCCACCAGCACCTCGCCCTCACCGCTGCAAAGATTCGGCATCAGGCTGGAGCGTCCGGGCTCGAAGAAGCCCCACATGACGGTCTCGAGAAACATGAGCAGGTACACGAGCCAGATGCGATCTTCGGACTGGGCGAAGAGCATGCCGCCCACGATGAAGAAGCGGGCGATGTCGGCGGCGATCATGACCTGGCGCCGGGGCAGACGGTCGTTGATCACACCGGCCATGGGGGAAATCAGTACTTGCGGAAAGACCATCGCCACGGTGGCGAGGGCGACGCTGCGGGCGCTGCCGGTCAGCTCGAGCAGCAGGCTGTAAATGGCGACGGCATAGAACCAGTCGCCCATCTCGCTGATGACCTGCGCCAGCCAGAGGCGCCTGACATTCGGGTTCCCACGCAGCAGCCGGGCGTAAGCGCCAAGCGAGATGGAAGCTTCCGCCATCCGTCAGGCCGTGTAAATCCCCATGCGTTGTTTGGTGAGCCGCACGGTGTCTTCGGCGATGGGGGAAACGCGGCGGCCGCCTTCGGCGAGCACACCCGCCAGGTAAGCCGGGTCGGCTGTGATCTCGCGGTAGCGCTGCTGGATGGGCTCGAGGTGGGCCACGACCATGTCGGCGACATTCTTTTTCAAGTCCCCGTAGCGCATGCCGCTGAAGCGGTTGCGCATGACCTCATCGGAATCCTCGCTGAAGGCCTGGTAAATCGCGAGCAGATTGGCCACGCCCAAGCCCATCGTCTCGAAATCGACGTGAGGATTGGAGTCGGTGGTGGCGCGGGAAAGTTTCTTGCGGATCACCGTGGGCTCGTCGAGAATCGCAATCGCATGAGCGCTGCCCGTGGCGGATTTGCTCATCTTCTTGTCCGGTTCGTCGAGGCCCATGACGCGAGCGCCGACGGTGGGCAGCTTGGTTTCCGGCATGACGAAGGTTTCCCCATAGAGGGAATTGAAGCGCTGGGCGATGTCGCGCGTCAACTCAAGATGCTGGCTTTGGTCGTCGCCGACGGGAACGACCGAGGCCTGGTAGAGAAGGATGTCAGCGGCCATCAGCACCGGGTACTGCATGAGGCCCGAGAGGATGGTCTCCTGGCCGGCCGCTTTCGATTTGTACTGGGTCATCCGCTCGAGCCAGCCGATGGGCGTGATGCAGGTGAGCAGCCAGGAAAGCTCAGCATGGCCGGGCACGGTGGACTGGGCGATGACGCTGGAATGCCGCGCGTCGATGCCGCAGGCGAGAAAGATGCCGGCGATCTCGAGAATCTTCGCCCGCAGTTCCTCCGGCCGTTGGTAGACTGTAATCGCGTGCAGGTCTACGATGCAGAAGATGCTCTCGTAGTCATATTGAATCTTCGTCCAATTCTTCAGTGCCCCGAGATAGTTGCCGATGTGCAAATTCCCCGTGGGCTGCACTCCCGATAAGACCCTCTTTTTCATGTCAAAGACCAATTCTCTCACTGATTCCGCGCCGGAGACGCTGCGCATCGAAAAGCTCGTCTATGGCGGAGCGGGCCTCGGCCGCCATGATAGCCATGTCTATCTGGTGCCAAAGGTGGCGGCCGGAGAGTTGGTTGCCATCGAACCGCGCCGGGAAAAGTCGAATTTCACCGAGGCCAGCCTGAGCGAAGTGATCGAGCCAGCCGCCGAGCGCGTACCGGCTGCCTGCCCGCATTATGAGCGCTGCGGGGGCTGCCACTACCAGCATCTGCCCTACGAGCAGCAACTGCACTGGAAGCGGGAGATCCTGCGCGAGCTCTTCGAGCGGGCCCGGCTCGCCCTCGATGTGGAGATCGAAACGATCGCCGCGGCGCCTCTTGGCTATCGCAACCGCACCCAGTTTCACTTTCACAACTCGCGCGTGGGCTTTCTCGAGGCGGCCAGCCACCGGCTTGTTCCCGCCACGGCCTGCCCGGTGTCCTCGCCCAAGATCAGCGAAGTTCTCACGGCCCTGAACCGGCTCGCCCGCGACCGCCGCTTTCCCAACTTTCTCAAATCGCTCGAGGTCTTCACGAATGAGACCGATGTCCAGTTGAACGTGGTCGAGACGAACTCACCGGTGGCGCAGAGATTTTTTGACTGGCTCGAGCGGGAGATCCCGGGCGTCAAGCCCGGTGCGATCCGGTATTCGGCGCTGGGGCGGGAATGGAAGGTGAGCTACCGCAGCTTCTTTCAGGTCAACCGGTTCTTGATCGACGCGCTGGCCGAGTCGACGCTGGCCGGCTTGTCGGGCGGGCATGCGTTGGACCTGTATGCGGGTGTCGGTTTGTTCAGCCTGCCGCTAGCGGGGCGGTTTGAACGCGTTACCGCCGTCGAGTCGGGCAAAGTGGCGATGTACGATCTGGAGGCGAACGCCAAGGCTCAGGCCGTTGGCAATGTGCGCATCGCTCAGGCGAATGTCGATGCATTTCTGACGGATCTGGGCGAGACGCCCGAGGTGATTCTGGCGGACCCGCCGCGCAGCGGTCTCGGCAAAGTTGCAGCGGCGCAATTAGGCCGTATCGCCTCGCCGGAGTTGCGGCTAGTGTCCTGCGATCCGGCTACGCTCGTTCGCGATTTGGCTCTGCTGCTGCCGGCCGGCTACCGCATTGCCGGTCTCACGCTGATCGACTTGTTCCCACAGACCTTCCACATCGAGACGATCACGCGGCTTGTGCGAGACTGACGGGCTGTTGGCGGCGCCAGTATTCCGCGACACCCTTGCGCAGGAAGAGCTCAATCAGATTGAGTACAATGGCGAGCCCAAGCAATAAGGGCCATACCGCCAGTGATGTTTCAATCCGCCGGCCGCCGCCGCGGAAGATATCGCCATAGCGGGGTTCCGTGGCGCCGCCGCTGAAACGCGCCATTTGCCGCAGTAGCTCCGGATTGTTGCCGTAGTCCACCATTTCGGTTTCGGCGCGGTAATAGCCGATCTCCGGGAACAGGGCTGTCGTCTCGGCCGGCCGGACGCGGAACAAGCCGGTGCGGTCGCCAACGAAGACCCGCCCGCGGAATACGCCTGCCGCGACGCGTTCCACCCGCACCGGTTGGCGGAAATCATTCGGTCCGAAGACAAATAAAGCAGGTGCGGTGGCGCGTGCCGCCTCGCCCGTGGGCAGCCGGTAGGTGACGATGAGCTCGCGGTTGGTCGGCTCAAAGCTCAGTGCGGAGTCCTCGGCTTGCGAATGCGGCAACAGGTCGCGCAGGACATTGCCCCAGAATCGGTCAAAACCGGGCCAGGCCATCCAGTTCTCGGCCCAGCGGCTCTTGGCATCGGAGGTGAATACGGTAACGCGGCCCAGCCCGTATTGCCAGCGGGCCAGCAACGGGTCCTTCTGGTCGCCTTTCTCGCCGGGCACGGTCAGCAGCAGGTCCGCCGCCGGTTTGGCTTCGTATTTGACATAGCCTTTGAGCACCGGCGCCTGCTCTACGCTGATACCTTCAAGGATCTCGGCGGCGCGCATCCGGATCGGCCGGGCGGGCTTTTCCACTGCCGTCGAGCCGGTGAATTCCATGACGTCACGCAGGAGAATCTGTTCGAGCCCGCTTGGGTCGGTGAGAAAATAACTGCGGCCCTTGCTGAATTGGGCGACTTTCTCGAGGTAGCCTTTGTTGACGTCCTGGCCGAGGCCCACGGTGGAAATCGTGACGCGCTGATTGCCAGCCTCGCGGGCGAGGTTGATCGAATCGCCCTCTTCGCTGATGCCATCGGTGAGGAGCACGATGTGCTTGAAGGTGGCCTTGACGGGGACGATTTTCTTAAACGCCTCCATCAAAGCCGGAGCGATCTGGGTGCCGCCGTCGGGAGTGATGCCGGCGACGAGGCGCTTGATTAAGACCTTGTCTTCAGCCTTGCGGATGGGCACGGCCCACTGGTGGGAGTTGTCGAAGATCAGCACGCCGATGAGGTCGATGGGCCGCAGGTTCTCAATCACGCCGATCGAGGCGATGCGGGCCAGTTCCATTTTGCGGCCTTCCATCGACGAGCTTTTGTCGACAATCAGCACGACGCAGGTGCCTTCCGGGCTGCGCGGGGGAGCGAGGCGCGCCGGCAGGGTGCGCTCGAGCGGATCTTCCGGCGTGCCGGGTTTTTTCTCCACATACTGGTTGCGCTCGCCGCCAATGGTGAGCAGTCCGCCACCGCGTTTTACATAGCCTTCCACTGCCGCCTTCATGGCCGCCGTGTAGCCTTCGAGGTCCTGGTTGTTGAGCACCACGACTTCGTATTGGCCGAGCGTCGGTAGCGGTAATTCCGTTGCCCGCGTCACTTCAAACTGGTAGGCATCGACGGCGCGCATGAAGTTCAGGTCGGTACCCGCCGGGTCCTGGCTGACGTAGAGCAGGCGGGGCTTGCGGATGTAGACGGCCTGATCGAAGCGGGCCTCGCCAAGGCCTTCGGCGCCCACGGCGCCCGCCAGATGAATGACGCCAGAGGTGGTCACCGAGGCGGTCACGTTCAACTCGTTGGGGCCTTCGCGGAGAGCCACCTCGCCGGCGCCGATGGTCTTGCCTTCGCCCTTCAATTCGAGCTTGGCCCGCGTGGGCCGTGGCGAGCGCAGGCGGATCTCGACGGTGAACTTTTCGCCGGCGAAGGCCTGTGGCGGCATGCGCACGGCGTCGATGTGCAATTGCGGGCGGGGGCGGCCACCGAGCAGGTAGGTGTCGATGGGAATGTTCATCTGCTGTGCCTGCCACAGGCTTTGCAAGGCGTTGCCTTCGGTCTCCATACCGTCGCTGATGAGGACGAAATGGGGTACGAGGTCGGCTGGTGTCGAGGCGATGGCATCGCGCAGGGCGCCTTCGAGATTCGTGCCGCGGCCCCGCTCACCCGCCGTGGGTTTCAAGCCGGTGGTCTGCTCTTCGGCGCCGATGGCGCGCACGGCGCGGGCAAAGGGCAGCACGCGCACAAGGTGCCGTCCGCGCGCCTGTTGGATGCCACGAACCCGTTGGGCCAGTTGGTCGAAATCCGCCGCGGTGAGGCTTTGCGACGTGTCGGCCAGCACGGTTACGGCTAACTTGGTTTCAAACAGCGGGATGGCGGGGCCGAGCAGGGCCGCGAGAATGACGGCGATCGCCGCGAGCTTCCACCACTTGCGCTGCCGGCGGGCAAAGAGCCACCACTCGACGCCGAGCACGATGGCTCCGGCCAGGGCGAGCCAGCGCCAAAGCTCTTTTGCCTCGGCTGAACTCAAGCCGTCGGGGGGAATGCCGGCGGCCACGGTGGATGGGGCATCCCAGCTTTTGTCCGGCAGGTCGGGCAGGGTGAGTGAGTAGACGACCTCGCGCGCACCGTCGAGGATCCGAACCGTACCGGGTGAGGGCATGAAGCTGCGCAGCATGCCGTTGCTGATGGTATAGGCAAGCGCGCGTCCCTCGCCGGTAAGCACCTGCAGTTTGCCTGCCTCCCCGTCTCCGGCCGGCAACTGGATCGCGCCCGGGCTGGCCGCCACGCTTTCCCATTGGCGGTAACTGGCCGGGGAGAGGTAGCGGAGAATGTTGCCGACCAGAAGGGGGGCGGTAATTTCCTGGCTCATTGCCGTCAGGGCGGGCTGGAAGCCCAATCGCACGACGCCGGGGGCGGCGAGGAGCACGGGACCGCGTTCGGTTTCGAGCACGGCGGTTTCGCCGCCGCGGGCCTCGAGCAGGGCGGCCGAGGTGAGCTTGAAGTCGCGGCTGCGGATGCCCTGGGCGATGGGGTGTTCGCTGCGCCAGTTGCGGACCAGCGCTTCCTCGCGGCCGCGGCTGGCATAGAGCACGGGGGAGGCTGCGGGCTTGGGCGGGGTGATGCCATCCAGTATCAGCAGACTGCCATCCGCCTCGCCGGCACGGTATTCCTCGGGAGCCCGGTAGCTGGCCTCGACGAGCGAATTGGCGGCGAGCAGCGGCCGCCACAATTGCGGATCCCGCGAGAAGACCTTGACGCGCAGGCGCGGCAACTCCGGCAACTCGAGCTCAACGCGGTCGTCGACGGCAAGATCGTCCTGGCCGAGGAGGCGCAGTTCGAGCATGCCGGCCGAGCGGGTGCGGTGGGTTAAGGTCAGGGTTTGTTCCGCGCCGGGGGCGAGCGTTGCATTGGTGCTCCCCACGGGCACTCCGCCATAGCTCATGCCCAGGCGCATCGGACGGGGGGTGGATGCATAGTTCTTCACCGTCACGAGCACGTCCCAGACTTCGAGGTCGTCGAGACTCCGTCTGACCCCGGCGCGCCGGATGCCGAGGTTGTTGAGCGAGGTATCGGTTACGAGAAGGCGCAGGTTGGCGGGAATGCGCGCGACGGGATCTTCACCCTGGGCCAGTCGCGCCGGGCCCGCGTAAACGATCTCGCCCGGGGCGCCGCCGGCGCGCCGCTGCAGGCCCGCCGCAAAGTCAAAAGCATCCTCCAGCCGGGCACTACCCGTGGCGCTACCCAAGCTCTGGATGGCCCTGCGCGTTGCCGCCCGGTTGGTCTCAAGAGCGCTGCGTGGCGTCAACAGCGTGCCCGCTTCGACCACGCTGACGCGATCCTGCGTGGGCAGCGAACGCAACCAGGCCAGAGCCTTGCGCTGGGAGGCGGCCAGCACGGTTTCGCGCGGGTTCTGCCGGGCTGGAGCGGCGCTGGCCGCCGAGACGTCCACCAACAGAACGTGATTGCGCGGCGTGAATTTCTCTCCGCCCCAGCGCACCTGCGCCGCCGCCAATAACAAAAGGCCCAAGGCCAACAACTGCAGCAAGAGGCTCCAAGGCTGCTGGATGCGGCGGCGGCGCTGCTGGCTGGGCGGAATGCGCGCCGCCAGCCAGAATCGCAGTGTCGCCGCCTCGACTTTCATCCGCGACCGGTCGAGCAGATAGAGCGCCACCACGACGGCGCCGGTGAGGCCGAACAAAGCGGTGAACTCGAGCAGGCTGAGATTCAGGAACTCCATCTAGCGCAACCCCTGTGCGGTCATCAGTGAGCCGAAAACGGCTTCTTCCACGGGGACCGTGGTCGGCAGCCCGCTGTAGCGCCCCTGGTTGCGCAGCGCGAGGCGGCGCAGTTGCTCCGCGTAGGCGTCGAAGGATTCCGTATATTGATCGCGCGCGGATTCATCGAAGGTCAGCTTGATTTGACGGCCCGTTTCGACTTCGGTCACCTCGAGGTCTCCGGCGGCCTGCGGCGCGCGGTCTTCCTCGTTCCATATCTGAATGAGGGTCAACTCGTGCCCGTAGTCGGCCAGATACTGCAAGGGCTTGGTCCATTCTTCCTCGCCGAGAAAATCGGAGATCACAATGATCAGGCCCCGCTGTCTCCCTTCAGTTAGAAACTGCCGTACGACGCGATTGACGTCGCTTTTGCCGCTCGCCTGAAGGGCTTCGAGATAGTCGGCCACGGGGGAGAAGCGGTGCCTTCCTCCGCCGCAGGCAAGACCTTCCTCGAGGCTGTCGCGGAACGGGATCAACTGAATGGCATCGAGCCGCACCAAGCCGACGTAAATGATGGCCGCCGTCAGTTTTCGTGCATAATCCCACTTCGGTCCCATTCCCATGCTGGCGCTCGCGTCGAGCAGGACGCGGATGGGTACGCGGGGCTCGATCTGAAACAGCTTGAGAAACATCTTTTCGAGCCGCATGTAGGCCCGCCAGTTCACGGCCCGCAAGTCGTCCCCGCTAGTGAAATTGCGATGGTCGAGAAACTCCTGTCCCGGACCGGAAAAGCGGCTCGCGTTGTGTCCGCCCACTACGCCGGGAAAGGACTTCCCCCAGTGTATGGTGAGCCGCTCCAGCCTCTCGAGAAAGGCTTTTTCGATTTGAAAGCCCGCGTTCGCCACGCCTAACCGCTAGCGGACCGGGGCGGCTTGCGTCGCCACACCCTGGAGAATTTCCGGCAGAATCGTTTCTGTCGTCTGCCCGTCGGCATGCGCGTCGAAATTCAGGATGATCCTGTGCCGCAGTACCGATGGGGCCACGGCGGCGATATCGTCGATGCTCAACTGCGCCCGGCCCCGCATCATTGCCAGCACTCGTCCGCACTCGACGAGGGATTGCGCCCCGCGCGGCGAGCTGCCGTAGCGGATATACTTCTTCGCCAGCGGGTGCGCCTGCCCTTGATCCGGTTGTGTTGCCATGACGAGATCGACGGCAAAGTCCTGTACGTGTGGCGCCACCAGCACTTCGCGGCTCAGCTTGCGCAACTCGAGAATACCCGCTACGTCGAGCTGGGGCTCAAGGGCCACTTCGTCTCGCGTGATGGTCCGCTCGACAATCGTCGCCAGGTCGGCGCGGTTCGGATACTTCACGAGGATCTTCATCAGGAAGCGGTCCAACTGCGCTTCCGGCAAGGGATAAGTGCCTTCCATCTCGATCGGATTTTGCGTGGCCATGACCAAAAACGGACTCTCCAGGTGATGCGTCGTGGTTCCGCTCGTCACCGTTCGTTCCTGCATTGCTTCCAGCAGCGCGCTTTGCGTCTTCGGCGTCGCCCGGTTGATTTCGTCCGCCAGCACGAGGTTGGCGAAGATCGGGCCTGCCTGGAAGCGGAAGTTTTTTTGCCCCCGCTCATCGGTGTCCATGATCATGCTGCCGACGATGTCAGCCGGCATGAGGTCGGGCGTGAACTGGATCCGGCTGTACTTCAAGTGCAGGACCCGCGAGAGCGTCCTAAGCAGAGTCGTTTTGCCGAGCCCCGGCACTCCTTCGAGCAGCACATGGCCGCCGCCGAGCAGGCAGATCAAGACTCCCTGCACCACTTCATCCTGACCGACAATGATTTTGCCGATCTCATCCGTTACGATTTTAAGGCGCTGCGTAGCCGCCGACAGTTCACTCACATTGTCATCTTATTCAAAAAGGAGAGGAGTGCGCCCCTCTCATTTGAGCCCGGGATGCACCCGAATCGATTTTTCCCTGACAATCCCATGCCATCGCTCGCAAGCTGGTCTGTTCGCCGAAGCTGTTGGCAAAGTGTTCCACTGTTTCAGACATTTCCGCGAGCGCTTGCCGCGCATCGCCGATGCCCAGTTTGCGGGATAACAGGAAGTGGCACCTTGTTAGGGAAAAATTCGCTCGTAACAGGCTCATTTCCCAACGGCTCTCTTGCGGCATCTCTGCCGCGTCGTCTCCCAGCAAACGAGTCATGACCCGATAATCTTTGTCGAGGGAAAAGTACAATCTCTCCAAATCATGGTCTGTTGTCCGCTCGATTTCAACTTTTACATGATCAAAACTGAGACCCTTGGCAAGGCTCACGCGTTCCCCGAAGTTCTCAGCAGTTCGAGTGCGCAGAATTAAGTGGCAGCTATAGCGAAACCAATACGCGAATAGCGCCGCGGTGGCTATTGAAAGAACAACTAAAAAAAACATTTCCCTCAGCTCCGAGAGTATCACCAAGGCTGAAGAACGCCAAGTAATCTCGGCGTCATAAGTGAATTTTTCAAGATGACTATAACCCACCGAAATGACTAGAGCATTCAGCTTAGAAGCTGAGGGCGAAGTACTATTGGCGCACGCATTTAAAAACGGAAGATCCATGCGGTCTCGCTCCTCTGACTCGTGTCTCAATTAGCTTTGTAAGTCGAGGATGAGGGCGGCCTGCTGCTAGTGTAGTACTTCACACAGAGTGACCAGTAAGCGCCGATGCTTTGGCACGCATCACTTTGGCAAGAATGCCGTTGGCCTTAGCGGTCCAAATGAACGGCTTGGGGCTTTCGTTATGG
>Ga0068877_10000347_pt1 | contig 39673 bp, 47 predicted proteins | sample NOAtaG_FD_66437 | JGI IMG/M metagenome (GOLD analysis project Ga0068877, IMG submission 66437) | Freshwater lake microbial communities from Lake Erie, under a cyanobacterial bloom - NOAA_Erie_Diel6S_1000h metaG | ecosystem: Environmental > Aquatic > Freshwater > Lake | place: USA: Ohio, Lake...
CTGCACCACTCGGTGGTCAACGAACTGCTGCGCCTGACCCTGCTGGCCCCCGACATCATTGAGCAGTTCATGGCGGGCAAGCAGCCACAGCGGTTGACGCTGATGTGGTCTCAGCGAAACCGCCTGATGGTGGATTGGCAGGCCCAGCGCCAGCTCATGGCCAGCTTCGAGGAGGACGTATGAGCAAGAAACATCGTGGCCACGCCAAGGGCGACCCAGTGATGTATCAGACGCCGCTGCCCGCTGGTGGCGTGCAGATGGAGACCTTCCTGCCCTGGACGCTGGTGCGCCGGGGCCTGAAAAAGCAGGTCATCACGCCATTGGACGCGCCGCAGGAATTTCTGGACGAGGCCACCCGGGAGCGGGAAGCCCGGTCGGCCGCGCATGACACCGCGTTGATGCGGGCGCTCGGACTGGCACACCACTGGCAACGCCTGCTGGATGAGCAGCGGGCTGCGTCGGTGGCGGAGATCGCCGAGGCCGAAGGCATGGACGTGACACAGGTGCGCCGGGTCATGCGGCTGACGCTCCTGGCCCCGGAGGTCGTGGAACGGCTGGTGGGCTCGCCCGATGCCGTGCTGGAGAAGGTGATGCGCCGCCCCTGGCCCAACGCCTGGGGCGACCAGATGCGCGTGCTCGCGTCACCCGGGTGAGCGCGTCGCACACAGCGCCAGCAACCGCCTGCGGGCGGTTTTTTGTGGCCGCTCGGCGCGATTACTTAGAGAACCAAACAACGCGATCGAACGGCTGAGCTGCAGCCGATCTGGCCCGTCAAAGTGAACCTGGAACTCGTTCGAGCTTCGACCGACCTGCTCATGATCAAGAAGGACGAGCCGCTCCTGCTTCCGCTATGTTCTCGGAATTTCGTTGGCGGCCGACTGTATCCAGAGCGAAACTGACCATCGCTCGCGCCAGCTCGTGCTCGCCCACGAACACCTTGCCAGCCCCGTCACGCTCGAGCAGGTCAGCTTCTTCTGCGTTGTGGCTGCGCACGATGACTTCCACGGAAGGGTTCAGTGTCCGCGCAGTCTCGACCATCGTGCGGACTTGAACGGTCTCCGGGGTGGCAATGACTAGGGCCCGTGCCTCACGGATATGCGCCTGGACGAGCACTAGTGGGTCTGTGGCGTCTCCCCACACTGCTGCCCCGCCACCCTGCCGGTGAGATTCGACGAACTCCCGGTTGGACTCGACAACCACGTAGGGCACACCCTCGGCAGCCAGGTCACGGCCGATTTGCTTGCCGACGCGTCCCCAACCGACCAGCACGATGTGCCCGGCAAGGTACTTGGCCTCCGTCGTCATCGGCAACTCCGCTAACGGATTCGCGGATGCATCCAGTTTCGAGGCGAACTTGGTGTGGCGATGTAGCCAGCGCTCCGTCGGGCCTACCAGGCTGAACATGACGGGATTGAGGGCAATCGAAATCAGGGCTGCCGCGAGAATGAGGTCGTTGCCTTCTTTCGGCAGAAGCCCAAGCGCCATACCCAAGCCGGCCAGGATAAAAGAAAACTCCCCCACCTGCGCCAGACTGGCAGCAACGATGGCCGCAGTCCGCACTGGGTAGCGAAGGAGCAGCACGACCGCAAACGCTGCCAGCGTCTTGCCGACAAGAACGATTGCTACCGTGGCGAGAACATGCAACGGTTCCTCCAGTATCACGGCCGGGTCGAACAGCATGCCTACCGAGACGAAGAATAGGACCGCGAAGGCGTCCTGCAGCGGGAGCGTGTCTTCGGCAGCCCGTGCACTGAACTGCGACTCGCGAAGAACCATACCCGCGAAGAAGGCCCCCAAGGCGAACGACACCCCAAAAATAGCCGAGGAGCCGTAGGCAATACTGACGGCGGCTGCGATGACGCACAACGTGAACAGTTCGCGGGAGCCGGTCTTGGTCACCTGCCAAAGCAGCCACGGGAATAGGCGCCGGCCTACGATAAGCATGAAGGCGATGAAGCCTCCGACCTGGGCTAGCGTGATGAAGATGGTCATCCCCATGCTGCGGGCGCCTTCGGTGGCCTTGCCACCCAGTGAAGGGGCTAGCGCTGGCAACAGCACTAAGACCAGAACCATGGCCAGGTCTTCCACCACCAGCCAACCAACGGCTATCCGCCCATCTCCCGAGTCGACCAAGCCGCGACTTTCGAGCGCTTTGAGCAAGACCACGGTACTCGCCACCGAAAGTGAGATGCCGAAGACGATCGCTGCACCCAGGCTCCAGCCCCAGAAAGTCGCGACACCTGCGCCAAGGGCGGTGGCCACGGCCATCTGCACTACAGCACCCGGGAGGGCGATCTTCCGGACGGCCATCAGGTCGTCAACGGAAAAGTGCAAGCCGACTCCGAACATGAGGAGCATCACCCCTACTTCCGCGAGCTGCGATGCAATTTGCGCGTCCGCTACGAACCCTGGGGTCGCGGGCCCAATTGCGATGCCAGCAAGCAGGTAGCCAACTAGAGCGGGCAGCTTCAGGCGGACCGCGATGAAACCCAAAATTAGCGCTAGGCCGAAGCCCGCCGCGAGGGTTGTGATGAGCGAGATGTCGTGGTGCATCTTCTGGTTCTTTGTCAGATGTTTGTATTGGTGAGGCCGTTGCCGTGCGCCTTCTTGTATTCATCGACCGCTGACTGCCGTATTCGGCGGTGCCCACCTTCGGAGCGATGCACCTCTCCCAGCTTTCCTTGGTTGCAGAGCATTGACACATAGGGCCGGCTCATGCCGAGCTGCTGAGCGGCTTCAGCCGTTGTGAGAAGCGGCTCGCCGTCTGAGGCGTGCTTCTCCTTGCCAGGCACCTTTGTTGCCTCGATGTTGGCAAGTGCAGTGATGAAGTCCATGCGAGTGCGAGTGCCCGCGGGCGAATCGTCTGTCAGCACTGTTGCCACTCCGTAGGCCGCTATCTCAGACAGGCTCTGGCACAAATGGCTGACCAAGATCTCTGGTGTCTCATCAACGCCCACGACGCGGAACTCACGGCCGGCCATGCGAAGAAGTGCGCCACCTCGCCCCTTTGCTTCCACCTCTAGGTGGTTCGCAAGAGCTCTCTCAAGTCCAAGCATGAGCGCCGGAAGTGCTGGGATCTGCCTCATAGTTTCATTTTTTTCGTTTCATCTCAAATCATATCATAATAATCGAAAGTAAAGACTCTTCATCTGGGAGAGTCCCAGAACAAGCCTAGGACGCGCAAACGCAACCGTTCCCGCTAGACCGCTCATGACCAAGAAGAACAAGCCGTGGGCTCCTGCCGGACATCATCTGCGTCCGCATTCCCCGTGTCGACGTCGCTCTGGAGGTCGAGGATCTGCGGCGGGAGGAAGAATCTGATTCGTAGGAATGCCGACAGCTCGGTCGCCCTGCGTTGGCCATTGGCTATCAAAACGAAGAATCTCGACGCTCCGAGCCGCAAAATGCTCGTTAGAGAGGCCAATAAAGCGGCGAAATGTCGATCGCCCGCATTTTCCCAACCCGAAGCTCATCGTTGGACGATGTTCTCCCTCTGAAGAAGCCTGCGGATAGCGGTTGGCTTCTCTAACCAAGGTGGAACCGGTTTGGTTCTGTAAGTAGTCCCGCCGCTTGGCACTCGGTCGCCACCGCTACAGGAGTTGCCAACCACAACCGACCGCCTCTAAACCCGCGCCAGCAAAGGAAATGGCCTCGAGAACGCTCGCGTGGCCACCAGAGAAAACGGAGAACAGAGAGGCGTCAGCGGGGGCGAAAACGTCGCCTTTGCAGGGGTGGCGCTCGCGAGGCCATGCCCGGAAACCGCGCCAACACTGGGGGAACGGGCAAAAAAAATCCCAACCGATGAGGGTTGGGATTTAGGGTATTGGTGGAGCCGGCGGGAATTGAACCCGCGTCCGCAAGCCCTCCACAGCAAGTTCTACATGCTTATCCCGTTGATTTGATTTGACCGCTGACGTTGCCAACAGGCAGGCCCGACAACGGCGAGTCACCTAGATTTAAGCGTGCGCCAAGTAACCCGACGCAAACCGATTCCCTCTATATGACGCTACTGTGAGTTTTTTAGGCTCACTCCGATCGAAGGAAGCATCGGCGTAGCGGCTTCGCTAGTTTTTTAGGCTGCGAGAGCAAAACGCTCATCGTTGGCGTTTGTGGTTTTCCGGTTGGATTTACGAGGTGACCAGCCCTCGGCATGCCCTCACTGCTTTGTAACCCACGTCGAAACCGGATCGGCCCCGGAAATCGTCGCGCGTCGCAACAGCAACGCTGGAGTCGCCATTGTAGGCGCTTTCTGTGCGTGCAGGAAACATGGGGGCGCCTGCGGGGAATTCAAGCGCCGGGGGCATTTTGCGCTGCGACGCAGCACCGATGTTTGCCTTGCAGGTCTTGCAGGGCAAGTCCTAACGTCGTAGATTCGCGCAAAAGACAAACATAACGATTGCACCGCGGGGTTGGGACAAACAATGGACAGGCATGTCGCTTGGCGTTGTCGCTTGCCCCGCGCGAGGGGACAAGCTTGAAAAGTCTGCGGGTGCTGTTGGGCGGCCTGACCTTTCCCGAAGGGCCGCGCTGGCATGAGGGGCGTCTCTGGTTTTCCGACTTCTATTCGCACCGCGTCATGGCGGTCGACCTCGAAGGGCGTGCCGAAACCATCGTGGAAGTGCCCAACCGGCCGTCCGGGCTGGGCTGGACGCCCGCCGGCGACCTGCTCATCGTTTCGATGCTCGACCGGCGCGTGCTGCGCTACGACGGCAGCCGCCTGACCGAACTGGCGGACCTCTCCGGCGTGGCCACCGGCCCATGCAACGACATGGTGGTCGATGCCGCGGGCCGTGCCTACGTGGGCAATTTCGGCTACGACCGCCACCAGGGCGAGGCGGCGCGCACCACTTGCCTGGCGCGCGTCGATCCGGACGGCCGGGTGACGCGGGCGGCCGAGGACCTGGTGTTCCCCAACGGCATGGTCATCACTCCGGACGGCCGAACCCTGGTGGTGGGCGAGACCTTCGCCGAGCGGCTTACGGCCTTCGATATCGCGGCCGACGGCAGCTTGTCGAATCGTCGCGTGTTCGCGCAGATTCCCGGTAGCGCGCCCGATGGCATCTGCCTGGACGCCGAAGGGGCCATCTGGGTGAGCAATCCCAAGGCGCATCGTGTCGACCGGGTATTCGCAGGCGGGCGCATCGCCGGCGGCGTGGATACGGGCGCGCTGTTTTCGTATGCCTGCATGCTCGGCGGCCCGACCGGCCGCACCCTGTTCGTGCTCACCAATTCCGGCAGCGGGCCGTCGATGGCGACCAAGACCGACGGCCGCATCGAAATCATCGACGTCGAGGTCGGCGCCGCCGGCCTTCCCTGAAGCGGACATTCCATGGCACGACTTCCCTATTTGAATGCGGCCGACCTGGCGCCCGAGAACCAGGACCTGCTGAAGCGCCCGATCAACCTGTTCCGCGCCATGGTGCACAGCCCGAACGGCGCGCGCGCCTTCCATGCCATGGGCGAGTTCATCCGGTGGGACAGCAAGCTCGACGCGCGCCTGCGCGAGATGGCCATCATCCAGGTGGGCTACATGACGCGCTCGGTCTACGAGTACACGCACCATGTCAAGATCGGCATGGATTTCGGCGTCACCGCCGATGACATTCGCGCCATTGCCGCCGAGACCGCCGGCCAGGCGAGCAGCCTCGACGCGTTGTCCAAGGCGGTGCTGCGCGCCGCGCGCGAGATGACCGATGCGCTTGCCGTGACCGACGCCACCTTCGCCGAGTTGCGCCAGCACCTCAACGAGGAGCACCTGACCGACCTGGCGCTGACCATCGCGTTCTACAACGCCGTGGTGCGCTACCTGGGCACGATGCAGATCGACAACGAGCCGGAGTACCAGAAGTTGCTGGCCGATTTCCCGTTCGCCGCGGCATAGGGCAGGGCGCACATGGAAGCCTTCTTCATCGATTTCCTGCAGGCGGCCGCCGCCGGCCTGATGGTGGGCGGCACCTATGGCCTCATGTGCGTGGGGCTGGGCATCATCTTTGGCGTCATGCGCGTGGTCAACTTCGCACACGGCGACTTCATGATGCTGGGCATGTACGTGGCCTTCTACCTGGTGGGCCTGCTCGGGCTGGGCAAGCTGTTCGGGCCTTCCGCGGCGCCGATCATCGCCGCGCTGGCGGCCGGGCCGATCGTCTATCTTGTCGGCATCCTGCTGCACCGCTACCTGATCGCGCGGGTCACCGGCGCGAAGGTGGTGTCGGCCGACGCCGAGGGACACTACACGCAGATCATCCTGACCCTGGGCGTCTCGCTGATCCTGCAGAACGGCGGCCTGATCCTGTTCGGCTCGCTGCCGATCTCGATCCAGACGCCGCTCTCGCGCGAGTCCTGGGAATGGGGGCCGGTGTTCGTCAACCAGGCGCGCACGGTGAGCTTCGTGATCGCCGTCGTCCTCGCGCTGGGGCTGTATTTCTTCCTGGCGCGCTCAAGGCTGGGCAAGGCCCTGCGCGCCGCGGCGGACAATCCGGTGGCCGCCTCCTACGTCGGCGTGGACGTGGACCGCGCGCACCGTCTGGCTTTCGGCCTGGGCGTGGGCATCACCGCCATCGGCGGCGGCCTCATGGCCAGCACGCAGACCTTCCAGCCCTACATCGGCTTCGACTTCGTGATCGTCATGTTCGCCGGCGTGGTGCTGGGCGGGCTGGGCAGCATCCTGGGGGCCTTCTGGGGCGGGCTCACCATCGGCATGGTGCAGCAGATGTCCACCCTCGTCCTGCCGCACCAGCTGCAGAACACCGCCATCTTCGTGGTCTTCCTGCTGATCATCTTCTTCTGGCCGCGTGGCATGTTCGGCCGTACCTGGGAGCGTACCTGATGTCGGCGACCCCGAGCGGCTCGCGCCGCGAATCAGTTTCGGGCGATTCGCGCCGCCCGCTGATGGCCATCGGCGTCTTTGCGCTGGTGTTCCTGGCCGTGGGCATGGTGGTCACCAATTCCTACTACCAGCTGATGATGACGCTGGTGCTGATCTGGGCCACCATGGGCCTGTCTTGGAACGTGCTGTCCGGCTACAGCGGCCTGGTGTCCTTCGGCCAGGCGGCGTTCTTCGGGCTGGGCGGCTATACCATGACGATCGCCTTCGTGAAGTTCGGCATCACGCCCTGGCTGGGCATCCCGCTGGGCGTGGTGGTGGGTGTGCTGGCCGGCGTCCTGATCGGCATTCCCACCTTCCGGCTGCGCGGGCATTACTTCGGCCTGTCCATGCTGGCCTACCCGCTGGCCATGCTGTACGTGTTCGAGTGGCTGGGTTACCAGGAGGTCTCGCTGCCGATGAAGCGCGAGAACCCGGCGGCCTACGCGCAGTTCGCGGACCAGCGCATGTACATCCTGCTGGCGATGGCCTTCCTGATCGTGGCGATGCTGATCTGCCTGAAGGTCGAAAGCTCGCGCTTCGGACGCTCGCTCCTGGCCATCAAGCAGAACGAGCCGGCCGCCGAGGCGGCCGGCATCGACACGCTGCGCCAGAAGATGGTGGCCATCATGCTCTCGGCCGGCATCGCCGGGGCCGCCGGCGGCCTGTATGCCAACGTGCTGCTGGTGGTGACCCCGCACACCATGTTCGGCATGCTGGTCTCGGCGCAGGCCCTCATCATGTCGCTGTTCGGCGGCGTGGGCACCTTGTGGGGCCCGGTGATCGGCGCGGCCATCCTGGTGCCGTTGGCGGAAATCCTGCATGGCGAGCTGGGCTCGGTGCTGCCGGGCATCCAGGGCGTGGTCTACGGCCTGGCCATCATCATCATCATCCTGGTGGCGCCGGAGGGTATCTACTGGCGCGTGCGCGACCATCTGGCGGCCAGGCGCGCCGCCGCCGCCGGCCCCGAGCCTGCGGAAGAGCCGGCGCGGCCTGCGCCCCTCGCCGCCCGGCCTGCCGTGCCGGCCGAGCGGCCCGCGCTGGCGACGGCCCGCCCGATCCTGACCCTGGACGGCGTAAGCCTGTCCTTCGGCGGCCTCAAGGCCCTCGACGGCGTGAACCTCGCCATCAAGCAGGGCGCCATCCACGGCATTATCGGCCCCAACGGCGCCGGCAAGACCACTCTCTTCAATGTGATCAACGGCTTCATCCCGCCGGCCGCCGGGTCGATCGAGTTCGAGGGCAAGTCGCTGGTGGGCTTGAAGCCCCACCAGGTGTGCTGGCGCGGCGTCGGTCGCACCTTCCAGGTGGTGCGCGCCTTCCCGCGCATGACGGTGCTGGAAAACGTGATCACCGGCGCCTTCGCCGGATCGCCCACCGATGAAGGCGCGCGTGCTCTTGCCGGCGAGGCGCTCGAGCGGGTCGGCCTGGCCGGGCGGCAGGCGCAGGCCATCGCCGGCGGGCTCACCACCAAGCAGTTGCGCCTGCTCGAGCTCGCGCGCGCGCTGGCCTCACGGCCGCGCCTGCTGCTGCTCGACGAAACCTTCGCCGGACTGGCGCACGACGCCATCGACGATCTGATGCCCATCATCCGCCAGATCAACCGCGAAGGCGTGACCATCGTCATCATCGAGCACACCATGCAGGCGATGGTCAAGCTGGCCGACGAGTTCTCCGTCCTCAACCATGGCAGGGTTCTCGCCAGCGGTGTGCCGTCCGAGGTGGTTCGCGACCGCGCCGTCATCGAGGCTTACCTGGGCAAGAAATGGATCGATCGTGCTGAAAATCCGGTCGCTTGACGTCGCCTACGGTGGGCTGAAGGCCCTCTCGGAGGTTTCGCTTTCGGTGGACACCGGCCAATTCGTCGCCGTGGTGGGCCCCAACGGCGCAGGCAAGTCCACGCTCTTCAAGGCGATTTCCGGCAGCGTCGTGCCGCAGGCGGGCGAGATCCTCTACAAGGGCGAGAACCTGCTCAAGGTGCCCCCCGGCGAGCGCGCCCATCTGGGTATCGCGCATGTGCCCGAGGGCCGCCAGGTGTTCGCCTCCATGACGGTGATGGAAAACCTCGAGATGGGGGCCTACACCACCAACGGGCGCAAGCGCTGGCACGAGATCCTGCCGATGATCCTCGCGCTGTTCCCGGTGCTGGCCGAGCGGCGCGACCAGCTGGCCGGCACGCTCTCGGGCGGGGAGCAGCAGATGGTGGCCATCGGCCGCGGCCTCGCGTCGGCGCCCGACCTGCTCATGCTCGACGAGCCGTCGATGGGCCTGGCGCCCGCGCTGGTCGATACGATCTTCGAGCGCATCCACCAGATCCACGAGCAGCACGGGCTCACCATCCTGCTGGTGGAGCAGCGCGTGGCCGAGGCGCTGGAGTCGTGCGACCGCGGCTATGTGCTCGAGACCGGTCGTGTGGTCATGGAAGGCCGCCATGACGATTTGATCGCGGACGCGCGCGTCAAGCGCGCGTATCTCGGCATGTGAGGTTGCCCGGCAGGCCAATGAATGTTGTCAAACCAAAGGAGATGCCCATGTTGAAGAAGCCCGAAATAGCCAACCCGAAGCGCCGTACCGGCATCGCCGCAGCCCTGGCCGCGATGACCGCGCCAGGCGTGTTCTCCTCGCGCGCGCTGGCGCAGGCCAAGGAGATCAAGGTGGCGGTGATCGCGCCGATCTCGGGCCCCTGGGCGCGCCCGGGGCAGCTCATCCAGATGGGCGCACAGATGGCGGTCGACGAGATCAACGCGCAGGGCGGCATCAAGTCCATCGGCGGCGCCAAGCTCAAGCTGATCGTCGCCGACGCCGGCGACTCGGCGGAAAAGGCCAAGAATGCGGCGCAGCGCCTGGTGGCCTCCGAGCCCGACCTCATGGGCGGCACCGGCGCGTGGCTGTCCTCCTTCACCCTGGCGGTGACGGAGGTGACCGAGCGCGCCCAGATCCCGTGGCTTACCCTGTCGTTCGCCGACAGCATCACCGACCGCGGCTTCAAGTTCATCTTCCAGACCTCTGCGCTGGGCAGCCAGCAGTCGATGGGTTCGCTGCCGGCGCTGCTCGAGCTCGCCAAGGCGGCCACCGGCAAGCCGCTGACCAACATCGGCCTGATCGGCGACAACACCGCCTCGCCCATGTCGTTCATGAAGCCGCTGCGCGAAGGCGGCCTGGCCAAGTACAACCTCAAGGCCGTGGTCGACGAGACCTACACCCCGCCGCTCTCGGATGCCACGTCGCTGATCCAGAAGGTGCGCAGCACCAGGCCGGAGGCGCTGTACTTCCTCTCGACGACCATCTCCGACCTCAAGCTGAGCCTGGAGAAGATGAACGAGTTCCGCATCGGCAAGGGCCTCATCCCGGTCATCGCCAACGGTGCGCACATGGGCGCGCCCGAGGTACTCAAGAACGTGCCGGCCGAGCTCCTCGAAGGCCTGATCTTCATCGTCGGCAACTGGAATCTGAAAGGCCACGAGCAGATCAACGAGAACTTCAAGAAGCGCACCAACGAGCCCTGGATCACCCAGGACGCCATCACCGGCTACGGCGACATGTGGATCCTCAAGGAGGCCCTGGAGCGCGCCAAGGTGGCCGACAAGGTCAAGGTGGCCGAGGAGATCCGCAAGATGGACCTCAAGGACGGCCCGGCCGGCCTGGTGTATCCCGGCGGCGTCAAGTTCGACGAGAAGGGCCGCCGCGTGAACGCGCCGATCGTGATGGTGCAGTGGCAGAAGGGCGTGCCGCAGACCATCTTCCCGACCGACCGCGCCACCGCCAAGCCGTTCTGGGCCAAGAGCTAGGGGCGATGCATGGGTGAGCGTATCGGTTTCATCGGCGTGGGCCAGATGGGAGCGCCGATGGCCGAGCGCCTGCTCGCGGCCGGATACGAAGTCGCGGTCTACGACGTCTCGGCTGCGGCGACGCAGCCGTTCAAGGCGCTCGGGGCCATCATGGCGGGGTCGCCGCGCGAAGCCGCCCTGGGCGCGACTACCGTGTTTGCCTGCCTGCCGAGCCCCGAGGTCAGCCTTGCGGTGTCTCTCGGCGCGGACGGCATCGGCGAGATTCCCGGCCTGGAGGTCTACATCGAGACTTCCACCATCGGGCTCTCGACGGTGCAGAGAATCGCCGCGGGCCTGGCCGAGCGCGGTGTCGGCATGCTCGACGCGCCGGTATCGGGCGGCCCGCGCGGCGCCCGCGCCGGCACCCTGGCCGCCATCGTGGCGGGCGATGGCGCGCTGTTCGAGCGCACCCGGCCGCTTTTCGAGGCCATCGCCAAGCGGGTGTTCTACGTCGGCGACAAGCCTGGCCTGGGCCAGATGACCAAGCTGGCCAACAACATGATTTCGGCCGCCGGCATGGCCGCGGCCAGCGAGGCCGTGGTGATGGCGGTCAAGGCCGGCGTCGATCCGACCGCGCTGATCGACGCGATCAACGCCAGCACCGGCCGCAACAGCGCCACCGAGGACAAGTTTCCCAAGTCCATCCTGCCGCGCACCTTCGACTATGGCGGCAAGCTTTCCATCATGTACAAGGACGTGAAGCTGTGCCTGGACGAAGCCAGGGCGCTGGAGGTGCCGATGTGGGTGGGCAACAGCGTGGTGCAATTGTGGTTCCAGGCCATGGTGGAGGGGCGCGGCCAGGATGACTACACCACCATCATCAAGATGATCGAAGGCTGGGCCGGTGTCACCGTCGACGGCCGCAGGCACAAGGACGCGTGAACCGTGAGTGCAGTCCATGCCATCCGCGTGCATCGGCACGGCGGGCCGGAAGAGTTGCGCTACGAGGCGGTCGAAGTCGGCCGCCCGGGCCCGGGTGAGGCGCGCGTGCGCCATACCGCCATCGGCCTGAATTTCACCGACGTGCACCACCGTACCGGCCGCTACCCGCTGGCCGGCCTGCCGCATGTGATCGGCATGGAGGGGGCGGGCGTGATCGAGGAACTCGGCCCCGGCGCGCATGCCGGCCTGGCCGTCGGCGACCGCGTCGCCTATGCCTCGGAGCGGCCGCGCAGCTATGCGCAGGTCACCGTCATGCCCACCGGCCGGCTGGTGCGGCTTCCGGCCGGCATTTCCGACGAAATCGGCGCGGCGCTGATCCTGAAGGGCCTCACCGCGCACTACCTCATCCGCAGCACCTATCGCATCAGTGCCGGCGAAACCATCCTGATCCACGCCGCCGCCGGCGGCGTGGGGCTGATCATGTGCCAGTGGGCCAGGAGCCTGGGGGTCACGGTGATCGGCACGGTCAGCAGCGACGAGAAGGCCGCCCTGGCGCGGCAAAACGGCTGCGACCACCCGATCGTCTACACCCGCGAGGACGTGGTCGGCCGGGTACGCGAAATCACCGGCGGGGCGCTCCTGCCGGTGGTCTATGACGGTGTCGGCGCCAGCACCTTCGAGAGTTCGCTGGCCTGCCTGCGCCGGCGCGGCATGGCGGTGTCCTATGGCAGCGCCTCCGGCGTGGTGCCGCCGCTGGAACTGTTCCGCCTGAACCGCCAGGGCTCGCTCTTCGTGACCAGCGCGGGTCTGGCGGACTACATCGCCGACCGCGACGAACTGCTCACGCGCGCCGCAGAACTGTTCGCTGTCGTCCTCGAGGGCAAGGTGAAGGTCGAGGTCAAGCAGCGCTATCCGCTGGCCGAGGCCGCGCGCGCCCATCGCGATCTCGAGGCGCGCGCCACCTCGGGCAGTTCCATCCTGGTGCCATGATCCTGCATCACGCGGTCGAGGGGGCCGGGCGGCCGCTGCTGCTGCTGCACCCGGTCGGCATCGACCTCACCTTCCTCGCGCCGCTGGCCGCCCTTCTGGCGCGCCGCTACCGGGTGATGCGCATGGACCTGCGCGGCCATGGCGCCTCGCCGCTGATGCCCTTGGCCCATGACCTGGGCGACTTCGCCGATGATGTCCACGAGACCCTCCTTCACACCGGCTTCGGCCCCTGCGCGGTGGCAGGATTCTCCTTCGGCGGCATGGTGGCGCAGACGCTGGCCTTGCGGCACGCGGGCGATGTTGCGGCCCTGATCGCGTGTGCCGGCCCCTGCACGCAAACGCCGGAGGGCCGCCTGGTCGCCGCCGCGCGCGGCACCGATGCCCTGGAGCGCGGCATGGGCGCGGTGCTGGAGGCCGCGATGGACCGCTGGTTCACACCCGCCTTCCGCGCATCCGGCGCCGCCGCCGCCGCCGAGAAGCACCTGCGCGAGCGCGACCCGCGCGGCTGGGCGCAGGGCTGGAAGGCGATCGCCGCCATTGACACCCTGCCGCACCTGGCGCGGGTGGCCGTGCCGACCCTGGGCATCGCCGGCGAACTCGACAAATCCTCCCCGCCGCACATCGTGAAGATGATCGCCGACGCGGTGCCGGGGGCGCGCTTCGCGGTCATTCCCGGCGCGCCGCACATGCTCTTCATCGAAAAGCCGGAGGCGGTGGCGCAAGCCATCGAAGGCTTTCTCGGCCCCTGAGGGCGGGAAAGCCTTCCGGCGTGCGCCGTCACGCTTGCGGACGGTACATGTAGTCGCGCGTCATCGGCGTCGGGTTCAGGCTGTCCGGCCCGGCCTTGCAGACCAGCACCTGGTGGATCGACACCCAGTTCTGGCGGAACGCATGGGCGCAGCCGGCCAGATAGATGCGCCATACCCGCCAGGTGGTCTCGTCGACCAGCGCGCGCAAGGCCGCCGCGTTGGCCTCGTAGCTGGCAGACCAGCATGAAAGCGTGCGGGCATAGTGTCGCCGCAGGTTCTCCACATCGAGCGTCTCGAGGCCGGCGGCTTCCATTTCGCGCAGCACCAGGCCGATATGCGGCAACTCACCGTGTGGAAACACATACTCGTCGATGAACTCGCCCGCGCCGTAGGGGGATTCGGCGCTGTCCGGATCGGTGGAGGTGATGCCGTGGTTAAGGGCCAGGCCGCCGTCGCGCAGCAGGCTGCGGATCCTGGCGAAGTAGGCCGGCAGGTTCTTCAGGCCCACATGCTCGAACATGCCGACCGAGGTGATCTTGTCGAACATGCCCTCGACGTCGCGATAGTCCTGCAGCCGGATCTCGACCTTGTCGCCCAGGCCCGCGGCCCTCACGCGCTCGCGCGCCAGATCGTACTGGCTTTTCGACAGCGTGACGCCGACCACGCTGGCGCCGCGGTCGCGCGCCGCGCGCAGCGCCAGCGCGCCCCAGCCGCAGCCGATGTCGAGCAGCCGCTCGTTGGGCCGCAGCATGATCTTGTTGAAGATGTGGTCGAGCTTGGCGTTCTGCGCGGCCTCGAGGCCCATCCCCTCTGCGCGGAAGTAGGCGCAGGAATAGACCATCTGCGGGTCAAGCCACAGGCGGTAGAAGTCGTTCGATACGTTGTAATGGTGCGCGATGGCGCCGGCATCGCGTTCGCGGCTGTGGAACACCGTGCGCAGCCGGCGCCGGATCCCGCCTGCTGAGGTCGCGCCGGCCTTGGCCAGGTCCGCGGCGGCCTCGATGATGTCTTCGAGCCGGCCTTCGACATCGAAATGGCCGCCTACGTAGCCGCGCGCGAGGTTGGCGATGCTGGGAGGGTCAAGGAACTTCAGCGCGCTGCGGGCGGGAAGCCGGATCGTCACCTTGGGGGACTCGCCCAGGCTGAACGATTCGCCGTTCCACAGGGCCACCCGCAACGGCAGGTCGGCATGGTTCTGCAGGGATCCGAGCAGCCGGACCATGAGCTTTTCGCGCCACATGAGAGTCTCCCGTCATGCGATGCGCGCAGTTTAGCGCGCGGCCACCGGCCGGGTTTGCGCGCCATCAGGCAGCCGCCGCTGCACCAGGCGGCCGGCGGACAGGCACGTGCGGATGTGGCGCCTGTTTGATCGAAGTCAAGCCGGGAACGCGATGAATTCGTATTCTGCTTCCATGCCGCTGCAAGGCCCGTCGCGAGTTCGCAGGTCCGCAGCTTTCGATTCACCCCCCGGAGAACAGAAAAAATGCCTTTCTGCCACGCCGTCGTTTGGCTCGACCACAGCGAAGCCCACGTCCTGCATTTCAATGATGAGGCGGCGGATTCGGAAAAGGTCCGTGCCCGGTCGAGCCACCAGCACCAGCATCACAAGAGGGGCGTCGTCGGTTCCGGCCATGCCACCGAAGACCAGGCCTACTATCACGAGGTGGCACATGCCGTGGCCGATGCGAGGGAAATCCTGATCGTAGGACCGGCCGGCGCCAAGCTTGCCCTGATGAAGCACATGCAAAAGCATGATGCCGCGGTCGCCGACAAGGTGGTCGGCATCGAATCCGTCGACCATCCCTCCGACGGCCAGTTGCTGGCCTACGCGCGGCACTACTTCGTGAAGGTCGACAACCTGCGTGGTGACCCCAGGCATTAGGCGGCGCACGGGCGACGGCGCGGCCGCGAGTCGGACGGGCGTACCCGGCCCGCAGCCGGGCAGGCGCCTGATGCGGCGGCGTTTGATCGCAGGCACCGCGCTGTCCTGCCTGTCTCCTGCCTGGGTGGGCCAGGCATGTGCCCAGGCCGGCGAGGTCTGGCGGGCTTTCATCGCGCGCGCCTTCGAAATGCGCCGCCAGGCCGAAGCTGCCGGTGACCCGCCCTACGGAGCGCTGGTGGTGAAGGACTGGGTCATCATCGCGGAAAGCGCGAGCCGGGTGGTGACCGCCGCGAACATCGACGCCCATGCCGAGCGCGAGGCCTTGCGCCTGGCGCAGCAGCGCCTGGGCACGCAGGACCTCTCGGGCTGCGTGCTGGTGTCGAGTTCGCGCCCCTGCCCCCTGTGCGAGCGCGCGGCGGCCCGGGCCCATGTGGCGCGCATGATCCACGGCGAACACCTCACCGACGGCGGCCCGCCGCGCGGTTGATCCCGCCCATTCCTGCATGTTGGGCTGCCGGCGTGACACTTGCGGAACCCGGCACCCGACTCCTCAACTCTCGGATTCATCCCTGCGCCAGCGCGAGAGCGCATCGCGCATGGTCAGCACCTGGCGTTCAAACACCGTGCAGGTCTTGCATGCCGCCAGGTGCAGGCGCAGGGCCATGCGGTCGCCGAATGAAAGCCGACGATCCTCCCGCGCGATCAAGAGCGCAGTCGATTCCTTGCAAGTGCGGCGCAAGCGCATCGAGGTTGGCGATCAGGCTTTTTGCAGCCAGTTGATTTCCAGGCATTCGCGCAGGCGCAGGCGTGCGCGGTGCAATTGCACGAAAAGATTGGTCGCGGTGATGCCGGTCTCCTTACAGATTTCGTCGGTCGACAACTCCAGCCACTCGCGCATTAGGAAAACGCGCCCCATCGCGGCCGGCATTTTTTCCATGCATAGCTCGAGGATGCGGATGAACTGGCGGCTGCCGAGGCTCTTCTCCGGGTCACCCCATTCGGCCGGCGCCTGGGCGAAATGGCCGTCGACCTTGAAGACAAGGGCCTCGAGTTCGTCCATGCCGTCGTCGGTCTGCGTCTCCAGCACGGCTTCGCGCGCGCGGCTGCGCAGAGTATCGAGCACCTTGTGCTTGAGGATGCCGACCAGCCAGGTCTTCAGTTGCGAGCGGTTGCCGAATGCCTGCGGCTTGGCCAGGGCTGCGACCATGGTCTCGGAAACGCAATCCTCGGCCCAGGCGTCGTTACGCAACTGCAGTCTGGCGAACCGCATCAGGTAGTCCCGATGGCCCGCGACCTGCATCTCGAAGGTGTCCGTACCGGCTGTCATGAGATGTCCTCGAGTCCTTCATTGTGGCAGAGGCATGCCGGAAAAGTCTTCCACGAACTGTAAGGAAACGGACGCCGCAGCTACCAACGCTTCAGAATCCTTTCAAGAATCTTCTCAAGAATCCGACATGCACCCCGCCCGGATTTTCTCACGCATGGGCGCTTTGCTGTTGCTCCTGTGCGCTGCCTTCGCAGCCGCAGCGCAGCAGGCCTGTGTCGCGGTGAGCGGTTCGCAACGTGTCGCGCTGGTGGAGCTGTATACCTCCGAAGGCTGTTCGAGCTGCCCGCCTGCGGACCGGCAACTGAGCCTGATCGGGGCGCCGGCCAATACCAATGTGGTGGCGCTGGCCCTGCATGTGAATTTCTGGGACTACATCGGCTGGAAGGACCCGTTCGCACGCGCCGAATTCACCGACCGGCAGCGGTGGCTGGTCGGGGTGAATGGAGGCCGGACCCTCTACACGCCGCATTTTTTCGTCGGCGGGCAGGAGATCCAGAATCGCGCCCAGGTCGGCGCGGCGATCCGCGCCGCATCGCAAAAGCCGGCCATGGCGAGAATCCGCCTCGAAGCCAGCCATCGCGGCGCGGGCAATCTGGAGATTCGCGTCGATGCGGCCGATGCGACTGCCGGCGCGCCGCTTGGCCTGTATGTGGCGGTGACCGAGAACGGCCTGTCCACCGACGTCAAGGCCGGCGAGAACCGCGGCGCCACCCTGCCGCACGACCATGTGGTGCGCCATTGGCTCAGGCCGGTGCAGCTGAAGGACGGCGGCGCGCAGTTTTCACAGGTTGTGGTTTTGTCGCCCGACCAAGTCAGGAAAGGGGTCAACGTCGTGGCCTTCGTGCAGAACAACCGTACCGCGGAGGTGCTGCAGGCGGTCAGCGCCGTGGCGTGTCGCGCGGGGTGAATGCCATCACCAACGGGAAGCGTGAACATGAATGATCCTGGAATGGTCCAACCGGTGCGGCTGCGCTGCGCGCATTGGATCAATGGCGTTGCCGTGGCGCTGCATGCTCGGACCCGGCGGACGCCGACTCACGACGGCCAGGCTCTTCCGGACAGGTGTGGGTACCCGATGAAGCTGCGCGTGTCCACCAAGCGGGGCTACAAGAATCCGCAGCATATCCAGGCGATTTTCGTCACCAATGATTACCCCGGCGGTTACTGGGAAGACCAGGGGTACAACTGGTTCGCGGGGATCTGAAAGGCTCAACCGAAACTTGAGGCGCGCGCAACCAGTTTTGGCCAGGCGCGTTTGATAACGCAACACCAACACGATGGAGATCACATGAACAAGCTTCTCGCAGCAATGATGTCGGCCATATTCGCAATGGCCGCCGGGTCCGCTTTGGCCGCCGACGACATGAAAAAGGACGGCATGAAGAAGGATGCGATGGCCAAGGATGGAATGAAGAAGGACGGCATGGCCAAGGACGGCATGAAGAAGGATGAAATGAAGAAGGACGCGATGGCCAAGGACGGCATGGCCAAAGATGGCATGAAGAAGTAGTAGCAGCCGCATCAAGCAGCACCGGATTCACCTCTCCTTTGGCCGCGCTGATCGTATGCTCCCTGCAAACAGATCGCGCGGCGTTTTTTCGGTATTCAAGGTGTGCGGTACCAACCCTGCGCGGGTGCCGGTTCCATCAGCCTTCTACGAGCTTGAGGCCGTTCGGCCGTTTCATCAGATGGCGCCGGCTTGCCCGCAGCGGTCGCCGGGCGGTGGCGATGCGGCCTGCCACCAGGTTGCTGCCGGTGAGGCCGCCCATGCGCCTTGCGCTGCCTCGTTTCGTCGGCCAACCTTCGTTCAAAGGCAAGCCTCTCGCGCAACGGCGGATAAGGCATACCTGGTGTCGCGGGACAGGGCGGCCCGAAGCGCGAGCCCCACCATGAAGGGTCTGGCCACCTTGAGTCCGGTGCCGCGTACCGTTGCTGCCGCATTGAAGGCCCGTGCCGGCGCTTGATGCGACAATGGCTCTCTCAAAACTTTGTTCCGAAATCGGTCCCCAATGAGCCGTCATGCACTGATTGTCGGGGCCGGCAGCGGGTTGAGCGCCGCGCTTGCCCGTGCGCTGGCAAAGGACGGTTACCAATGCGTGTTGGTGGCGCGCGATGTGGCCAAGCTCACGTCACTGTGCAGCGAAACCGGCGCCACTGCCATGGGCTGCGACGCTTCCTCAGCTGCCGATGTGAACCGCCTGTTCGAGCAACTCGATGCGCGTGCGATCGTGCCCTCTGTGGTGATCTACAACGCCGGTGCGCGTGTCCGCGGGCCGGTCGCGGAAGTCGATCCCGCGGCCGTGGCGCATTCCATCAATGTGTCCGCGTTTGGCGGATTCCTGGTGGGCCAGCAAGCCGCGCGGCGCATGCTGGCGGCCGGCGCCGGCACCATCCTATTCACCGGTGCGTCCGCCAGCGTGAAGGGATTCGCGCAGTCGGCATCGTTCGCGATGGGCAAGTTCGCCCTGCGCGGGCTGGCGCAGAGCATGGCGCGCGAACTGGGGCCGCGTGGCATCCATGTCGCGCATGTGGTCATTGATGGCGGGATTCGTTCGGCGACGCGGGCTGTTCCGGCCGACGCGCCTGACAGCCTGCTCGACCCGGGGGCGATCGCGGAGACCTACCTGCATTTGATCCACCAGCCGCGCAGCGCCTGGAGCATGGAAGTGGAACTGCGCCCCTGGACCGAGCGCTTCTGAGCGTGTGCCCGCAAATAAAACGATCTGTCGACATGCGACCATATGCACAATGAATGATTCCGATCTTCCCGAGATTGACGAGGCCGGCTTTGATGCCCAGGTACTGGGGCGACCCGGCGTAAGCGTGGTCGATTTCTGGTCCGTCTCCTGTATTCCCTGCCGCCAGATGACACGGCTGTTGCGCGAGATCGCGCCGGAACTGCCGCCGCAGGCGTGCATCGTCAAGGTCAATGCCGACGAAAACCCCGGACTGGTTGAACGCTACGGCGTGCGTGGTTTGCCCACGCTCCTGATGTTCAAGGATGGCGTACTGGTTGAAACCCGCACCGGCATCGACCGCAGGCAGGTACTGAAAAAAGTGATCGAAGCGCACAGCTGAGGCATCAATACATACGCGAGGACGACATGCCCAACATCACCATGCTCGATATCGACGAGCTGAAGAAAACCAAGCTCAAGCCGCTGATCGAGCAATGCCTCGAGCATCGCGCACCGGACCCGGCTTTCCACGCCATGATGGGGCACAACCCCGACCTGGCCCAGGCCATGTTCGTGGCCTGGAGCACCTGCTTCAACACCGGGCGTATCAGCCATACGCTGAAGGAAATCATCCGCGTCATGCTCTCGCGCATGGCCGCGTGCAGTTACTGAGGCAACGTCAGATCCGCTTCGGCGAAGCGGAACGGCCTGACCGAAGAGCTGCTCGACGAAGGCATCGAGAGCTACGCGACCAGCACACGCTTCTCGCCGGCGGAAAAGCTGGCCCTGCGCTATTGCGAGCTGATGGCCACCGACCATGAAGCCGTGGACGCTGCGTTCTATGACCGGTTGCGCCAGTTCTACAGCGACGAAGAGATCGTCGAACTCGGCACCTTCATCGGCTTCAACATCGGGTATCACACGTTCTTCGGCACGCTCAAGTTCTATCCCATGTTCTCGCCGGATGGCCGGCTGGTGAGCCAGGAGGAGTCCGAGCGCATCTACGGGGCGGCGCCTGTTTCGTTGAAAGGCAGGGCCGCCTGATGCCGCATATTGAGCCGCTTGAACCCGCGCAGATCCAGGATCCGGAACTGCTCGCGCTGATGGCGCGCGCGGAGGAGCTTGGTGTGCCGGATGGCCTCTTCACCCGCATCGTCGCGCGTGTGCCCGTCTACGCCAAGGTGCTGCTCAACGCCCTGATCGTTTCGCACGGGCAGGGTAATGTGGACCATCGCCTGAAGGAAATCATCCGCATCTTGCTGGCGCGCTTCGCCGGCGACCGATATTTCAGCGCGCTGCGCTCCAAGAAGGCGCTGGCGGCCGGGCTGGACGAGGAGACGATTGACGCCGGCTGCGGCGATTATGACGATGATCCGCGCTTTCCGGAGTCGTGGAAGGTGGCACTGCGCTATGCGGACCAGATGTACCTGGACGCGCAGAAAGTCGACCGCGCCTTTTATGACGAGCTCAAGCTCCACTGGACCGAACCACAGATCATGGAGTTGGGCGGCTTCATCGCCTTTCACTACAGCATGCAGGTGTTCATGCGAACGCTGGACGCCACACCCCTTGCAGCAGCCGCTGCAACTCGCAGTCACTAGAAAGGACGATTCGCATGGCCGAAAAGCTGCATATCGGTTCCGCGTTCCCCGCCATGACCATCCCCCTGGTCGGCGGCGGCACGATGGAATTGCCGCAAGGCATGGACTCGAAGTACCGGGTGGTTCTATTCTATCGGGGGCATTGGTGACCGTACTGTCGCCGACAGTTGGTCGGCTTCGCCAAACTCAAGCATGAATTCGACGCGCTGGGCGTGACCGTCTTTGCCGCCAGCGTCGATCCGGAAGACAAATCCAAAGCCGTCGCCGACGAGATCAACTTCCCGCTGGGATATGGCGTCACGCGGGCGCAGGCTGAACTGCTGGGCTCATGGTGGGAAGAGCGGCGGCAGATCATCCAGCCGTCGGAGTTCATCCTCAACGCTGAATCCAGGGTGATCGGGTCGAGCTATAGCGACGGACCGCTGGGCCGCATCGAAGCAGCCGACGTCATCAAGCTTGTCAATTTCTACGAATCGCAAAAAAAATAGCTTCGCTTTAGGAAATTTGGCGGCCGTCCGATCGGGCGGCCGTTTTCTTTTTCTCAGGCCACGTTGACCTTGCCGCTGGAATAGTTGATTTGCAGCGTCATCGTCCCCTCGTTCAGCAGCCACGGGCGCACGGTGTAGCTGCGTGCCCCGCTCGCATGCATCGGGTCGGCAGCGGCAATAGCGCGAGCTTCGGCGATGGATTTCGCGCGAATGACGACCATGCCTTCGCCTTCCCATTTTTGTTCATCGTCGGTCCAGAAGGGACCGGCACCGAACATGATGCCATCACGCTCCAGCTTCATCTGATACTCCAGATGGACCGGTAGTTGCGCCATCACCGGCCCCATTCCGGATACCGGCTTGGTGAAGACCACATATAGCTGCTTTTGCAGCATTCCTTTGCTGGCCGCGAGAACGTCCTGCGCCTTGATTTCCGGTTCACTCATGGTTTATTCCTTTCGTTTGGGTTGGTAACAGGCTGGGGGTGCATGCCGAGATGTCGATCGTAATCGGTCCGGCGGCGGTGAACATGCGCAGGAGGGCCGGTGCTTGCAGGCGGAGTTGCCCGGTTATCGGGGCTTTGAGAGGGCAGCGCGAGGTTTCGGCCAGGCGACCTTCCTGCAAGGCGATCAGGCGCAACGCGCGCCTGGTAAGGTCGGGCACGACCAGCTGCGGTCGGCCATCGATGCTCGCGACAATCGAAAGGGCTTGTTCAGGCGACCCATAGGTGTGGTTGGAAAAGCCTTCAAGGGCTGCGATCTCGACGAGCTTGCCGCCCACGCGGCGATACACCTTGAGTATTCCGCCGATATGGGGTGTGATGACGGCGGCGATCTCTGCCTCACCGTCCCCATCAAGGTCGGCATTGCCAACCGGATTGAGCCAGCGCATGGCAGTGCCGATGGGTGCCGACTGGGCGCTGAACACCAGGCGCCCGCCGACCTGTCCGATGAGGGCGAGCCGAGCGCCGGTATTGCGATTGCTGACAATGACGAGCAGTTCGTCGCCGCCACCCGGATACAGCCTGACGACCCTGGGCACCACATCCTCGAAAACCTCATCGGCCGCCAGATCAAACGTCAACCTCTTGCCGTGTTCGGTCGTCGCAGTCACCGCGGCGTACTCGTGCGGGCGGCCCAGCGCGAAATGGCCGTACCGGTTCACGGGCTCGATGTAGCGAGCCTCGGTAAGCTGTTGGGCGCATGCCGGCCAGGATGCCAGCACGATCACCAGGGATGCGAATGTTCGCCATTGGAACCGGCGCGTCGCTGCGGCTGCGTCGCAACATGGCTGGCCCGGCCTTCTGCGGGAAAACTCAAACATCGCGTGTTCCCCCGAAGCTACGGGCAGTCAAGGGCGCGGCGCAAGAAATGGCCGACGACCACCATCTCGGGAATGACCGGCGCGAAGCGATCGAAGGCGTTCCGGACCGCTGGCGTAGCAAGCACCGCTTCAACAGGCACGACATGCCGCTGCGCAAGTTCCGTCGCCAATTGTTCGATCTCAAGGCGAAAGCGGTCGATGGCCGCTGCGAAACTGCCGTCAGCGAGACGCGGCCTGACCTCCTGGATGGCGAATTCGATCAACGCCGGCCAGGCAGAAAGATGACGATAGAGGGTCGGTACCAGCAGCGCTTGGCCCGTACTATCGCGCCTGCCGAAGGCGTCTACATGTGCAAATAGCTTCACATCCAAGTCATTCGCCGCCGGAATTGGGATGATGGGCGCCAGCGGGGCGGGGGGTGTCCATCGCTGTGTTTGCGGAATTGTTTGCGCCGGGATTGCGGGCGACCCGGCCGCTGCACGAATGACCGAAACCACGGCCAGATTGACCGGGTTGCCCCGGTTGTAGGCATCGATCACCCTGCATGCGCCTGCCATTCCGGGTGCTCCCAATCCACCCAGGATGTTTCGGGAATCCAGGACCGGGCCGGCCCAGGCACGCGCCGCCGCGTCCCATGCCCGCGTCTGCAGTTCGCCACGTTCGAGCAGCGGCGCAACGGAGCGCCACAGTGCTTCAAGCGCGCCGGGCAAGGTTGCCAGGTGTCGATAGACAAACGCGACCAGCGGGCCTCCGGTCAGGCGGCGAATCTCGCCATAGATCCGGGCGATTTCGCCGCTTGCCGCATCGACAGGAACTTCCGCGAGATAGGTTGGCGTCGTCACGAAAAGCGCGGGCGCTATTCGCCGTTGAGCGAAAGCGCTACGCGCCCAGGCAGCGTGCTGCGCAGCGCTGCATGCAGGTAGCAGGTGTTCTCGGCCACCTCGAGCAGGTTCTGCATCACCGCGTCCGGCTCCTCGGCGTGCAGGAACACATGGGTGTCCACCGGCTCCAGCCCGCCCGCCAGCGAGCCGTCGCCCGCGTTGCCCGCCAGGGTGAAGGGCAGGGTTTGCACGAAGCGGATCGCGCGCACCTTGTGCCTGCGGTGCTCGATGTAGCGGGTGAACTGGGTCATGTAGCAGAAGGCGATGCCGGCCGCGATGCAGGCCAGGCCGGAGGGCGCCGCGTTGCCGTCCGGGCGCTCGTCGCAGGTGATGCGAAAGGCATGCCCGACGCGCGGCGTCACGGTCGTGGCCACCAGTCCGGGCATGGCGCCCGGTACGCTCACACCCGGGATCGAAATCGGCACCCGGCCCTCGGCCGGCAACAGCGACGGCGGTGCGGCCGGCGCCGCCTGGGCGATGCGTTCGACAATGCTTCGATACGGCGCCGCGGGGCCGAGCGGCGCCGGGGCGCTCTTGTGCACGGTGAACGGGTCGGTCTCGTCGGCGGCGGCCGAGGGCGCGACGCGAGTGACCGGGCAGCGCCGTCCATTGACGTATAGAGCAAAGGTATTGCGTTGCGGTGCCGCCAGCGTGGCATGCGCGGGCGACGCGGCGAGTGCGGCCTCCAGAATCGACACCACCGCGGCGCGCGGCGCCTGCGAACGCGCCTTGACATGCACCGTCACGGCCTCGGCGCTGCCCTCGCCGGTGCCGCGCACGAACGAACCCTGGAAAAAATACTGGTTAGTCAGGTCCAGACCATCGATGGTCAGGGCCACGCCGCGCGCGCGGGCGATCGCGAATGCGCGATTGACAAAATCCGCATGCAGGCCGGCGTTGTAGAACGCAAGGGGGAATGGCGCCAGGTCGCTGCCCTTGAGGATCGCGCCTTCGTCGCTGGTCAGGCGCCAGGTCGTGCCCGCGGCGCCCTCGGTGACCAGCACTTCCTTCTGGTGGCCGCCCATGGTGCGCGCTTCGACGCGATAAACATCGCGTGCCGGGGTGTTGCCGGACACCACGTCTGCAACCTGGCCATCGTGTACCTTGAAGGCGAGTGGAAAGCCGCTGCTTTCGATCGTATCGGTGCTCATGTCTCTTCCTTGTCGTTGTGCCGCTACCGGGCGGCTGGCGGAAGTGAGTGGGAGTCGAACCCACCAGGAACGTCTGACGCTCCTCTCCGGGTTTGAAGTCCGGGCGCCCCACCGGGGACGATTCTCTTCCTTGAGGGCTCCGAGTTTACCGGCTTCAGCCGCGCGTCGGCGGCCCGAAGATGTCGAGCGGCGCGCCTTGCAGCAGGCGCAGGTCGCCGATGCGGCGCGTGAGCTTGACGCGATCGAAGAACTCCAGGATCTCGATGGCGAGGTTGCGGCCGACGCCGGCGCGGTCGCGGAAGTCGGTGGCCGCGAAGCGCCCGCTGCGGTCCGCGCCGCCGAGGGCCACGGCGTGGGCGGTCCAGGCATGCACGGTGGCCGGCAGGGCGAAGCGTTCTTCGGACACGCGCCAGAGTTCCTGCTGCCGCGCCAGGCGCGCCAGGAGGTCCTTCACGCGCTTGGGGGGCAGCCTGGTGGCGGTGGCTATTTCGGCGACGGAGGGCGGGCGCGGTCCGGCACCTTCGATCAGCCTGCGGATGCGCTCCCAGAGCGCCTGGTCGGCGGCATTGAGGCCGAACTGGTGTCCGGGCAGCCGCACGGCCGCGCCGCTGCGCATGAGCTTGCCCGCGGCGAGCAGGTCTTCCGCCAGGGCCATCCGCGCCGCCGGGCTGAAATGCAGGCGGCTGCCTTCGAGCAGCCGGTCGACGGGCACGCCGGGCGAATCTGGCGCCCGCCCATGCCAGGCCTTGACCACCGCCAGTGCCGCCTCGCGGGCGCTGTGCCAGTGGACGTGCGAAAACGCCTCGTCGACGCCGACCCGCTGCATGTCGACGCCGGCGGCAAGCGCCGCGATCTGCGCGCCCGTGAGATTGCGGCATGCGGCGAAGCGCGCCAGGCTCACGCCCGCGGGCGAGGCATCGAGCAGCGCCGCCAGCGCGGCCTGCGCGTCGCTGCGGTTCAGCGCGCGCAGGGTGGCCAAACGTTCCGGACGGGCGCGGCCGCGCGGCGGTGCAAACACATCGATGACGCTGCCGCCGCCCAGGGTGCGCCGGGCGGACTGGTCGCGCAGCACCACGCGCTCGCCATGGCAGGCGCCGACCGGATGGTCGAGCACAAGTTGCGCCAGCATGGTGCCGCCGGGCGCCAGCGCGTCGCCTTCGAGCAGCGCCACGCGGCCGGTCACGTCGGCTGCGCCGATGTGCGCATGCACCGGCGTCCAGTGGCGCAAGGCGCGCCCTTCCGTGAGCAGCAGGCGCATGAGGATATCGACGCGCGAGGCGGGCGGTGCCGCGCCCGCGGCGGTGACCAGGTCGCCGCGCAGGATGGGCGCATGCCCGGTGGGCAGGCCGGCCAGGTTGAGCGCGCAGCGGTCGCCGGCGCGGCCGCGGGGCGCCGCCCGGTTCTGGGCATGGATGCCGCGTACGCGCGCGCCGGCGCCGGCCAGAAGCATCTCGACCTGGTCGCCCACCGCCACCTCGCCCGCCAGGACGGTGCCGGTGACCACCAGTCCCGCCCCTGCAAGCGTGAAGCTGCGATCGACGGTCATGCGGAACAACCCGGCGGCGCTGCGCTCGCGCAACTCGCCGCGCAGGGCGAGCAGATGCGCGCGCAGGGCTTCCACGCCCTGGCCGCTGACGGCCGAAAGCGGGAACACCGGCGCCTCCGGCAAGCCGGCGTCGGCGAACAGCGCGGCGATTTCACGCTCGGCGGCGCCCACGCGGTCGGCCTCCACCCGGTCCGTCTTGGTAAGCGCCACCGCGCCGATGCGCACCCCGAGCAGTTCCAGGATGGCGAGGTGCTCGCGGGTCTGCGGCATCGGCCCGTCATCGGCCGCCACCACCAGCAGGGCGCAGTCCATGCCCGAAACGCCGGCCAGCATGTTGTGGATGAAGCGTTCGTGCCCCGGCACATCGACAAACCCGATGCTGCCGTCCTCGACAGGCAGGTAGGCAAAGCCCAGATCGATGGTCATGCCGCGTTTCTTTTCCTCGGGCAGGCGGTCCGCATCGATGCCGGTCAGCGCCTTGACCAGCGAGGTCTTGCCATGGTCCACATGGCCTGCGGTCGCGACGATCACGCCGGCGGCGCCAGTTGCGCGAACTGCGCGGCCAGCGCGGCCTCGTCCTCCGCGCAGCGCATGTCCAGGACCAGCCGGTCATCCTCGATGCGGCCGATCACCGGCACCGGCAGCGCGCGCATCGACCGCGCCAGCCGGTTGAGGGCGCCGCCGCGTCCGCGAGCTACGACCGGGACAATCGCCAAGCCGGCGCTGGGCAGCGACTGCAAGGGCTGCGAGCCCGAGCCGATCTCGCTGGCGCAGTCCACCACGCTCACCTCCGCCCAGCCGGCCAGGCGCTGCGCCAGCGGTGCCCTCAGGCGCTGCGCGCCGGCGCGAATGTCGGCGAGGTTGCGGGTCAACAGGCGCAGCGCTGGCAGGCGTTCGCGCAAGCGGTCGGGATCCAGGTAGAGCCGCAGCACCGCCGCGAGCGCGGCCATGGTCACCTTGTCGATGCGCAGCGCGCGCTTGAGCGGGCTCCTGCGCACCTTGGCGACCAGGTCGGCGCGCCCGGCGATGATGCCCGCCTGCGGCCCGCCGAGCAGCTTGTCGCCGCTGAAGGTGACCAGATCGGCGCCGTGCGCGAAGGCTTCGCGCACCGTGGGTTCATGCGGCAGGCCATGGGCGGACAGGTCGATCAGCGAGCCGGCGCCCAGGTCGATCACGAATGGCACGCCGCGCGCATGGCAGGCCTGCGCCAGCCGGTCTTCCGCGACCGCGGCGGTGAAGCCGCGCACCACGAAATTGCTCGCATGCGCCTTCATCACCAGCGCGGTCTTCGGCCCGATCGCGTTTTCGAAATCCGCCAGATGGGTGCGGTTGGTGGTGCCCACCTCCACGAGCCGGCAGCCGGCGCGCGCCATGATGTCCGGCAGGCGGAAGGAGCCGCCGATCTCGATCAATTCACCGCGCGAGACCGGCACCTCGCGCTTGTTCGCCAGCGCGTTCAATACCAGCAGCACCGCCGCGGCGTTGTTGTTGACCACCGTGGCCGCTTCGGCGCCGGTCAGCCGCTTGAGCAGGTCTTCGACATGATCGTCGCGCTCGCCGCGCTTGCCGGACTCAAGGTCGTATTCAAGGTTGGCCGCGCCGGCGGCGGCGGTCATCGCGGCAATCGCCTCCGCCGGCAGGGGCGCGCGGCCGAGGTTGGTGTGCAGCACGGTCCCCGTGAGGTTGAACACCGGTTTGAGGCCAAGCGCGAACTGCCCGGCCACCCGCACGGCGATCCGCTGGACGATGCGCGCGCCGGACGCGCCATCGGGCGCCCCGCCATTCTTTGCCCCTGCGCGCAGGTCGGCCAAGTCGGCGCGGATGGCTTCGATCACGGCCTGGCGGCCGAATTGCGCGATCAGCGCTTGCGCGTCGGCCTGTCCGGCGACCGCGTCGACGGAGGGCAGGTGGCGCAGGTCCATTGGGCTCGGGGGGGGCATGGCGGGAGTGTGTCGCGGGCGCTATCTTGCCATGCCGGCTGCGGCGGCACGGGCGTGGCGCGCTATGGCTGCGCGAGCGCCCGCAGTTCGGCCTCATCGAAACCGGCCGCGCGCCGCGCGTCGTAGTTGAACGGGCCGCGCAGACGCGGCGCGCCATGGCGCTGCGCCAGCGCCGCGTAGGTCGTCAGCGGATCGAGTCCGCGCTCGGCGCATACGAAGCGATACCAGCGGTTGCCGATGGCGACATGGCCGATCTCGTCGCGCAGGATGATGTCGAGAATGCGGCCAGCGGCCCGGTCGCCCGCGCCCACCAGCTTGTCCTTGACCGCCGGCGAGGCGTCCAGGCCGCGCGCCTCCAGCGTGCGCGGCACCAGGGCAAGGCGGGCGAGTAGGTCATGGCGGGTCTTGTGCGCCATGTCCCACAGGGCGTTGTGCGCCGGGAAGTCGCCGTACTCATGGCCCAGGGCGCGCAGGTGGTCGCGCAGCAACTCGAAATGCAGGGCCTCCTCGCGCGCCACGCCCAGCCATTGCGCATAGAACGCGTGCGGCATGCCGACGAAGCGCCAGCAGATGTCCAGGGCCAGGTTGATGGCGTTGAACTCGATGTGGGCGAGCGCATGGATCAGCGCGGCGCGACCTTCCGCGGTTTGCATCGAACGCTGGCGGATCGCGGTATGAGGTACCAGCAGGGGCGCAGCCGGCCGGCCTGGAATCCCCGCGGGCTCGGCGATGACCTCGCTGCAGTCCACCGGCCCGTCCGTATCGAGCCTGCGCACCCGATGCGCCTTGTGCGCGGCGTCCATGCAGAGCAGCAGTTGCAGAGCCTGGTGTCGCACGGGCGGGGGCCGGCCGGGGGTCTAGTTGGCGGCGCCGGCGGCGCTGCGCCGGCCGCGCCCGGCCAGGCTGATCCCCGACTTGAGCGCCTCCACCTTGTCGCGCATGATCTGCACGGCCTCGTTGAGCAGCACGTCCCGGGCATTCTTGCGGGCATTCTCGGCGGCGATTTCGTTGGCGAGATTGCGTTCGCCCGCCTGCAACCCGTCGTCGCGCAACGAAGCGGCGGCGGCCGGCGTTCTGTCCTTGCCGTCCGCTCGGGCGGAGGCGCCGGCCGGGTCGGAGCGCTGCTCGCGGGCGCGCTGCCTGGCTTCCTGGGCGTCGCGCTCCTTGCGCCGCACCGACTCGTTGAGGGACAACTGGTTGCGCTTGCGCTGGGCGCGCAGCTCCGCGATGTCCTCCAGCAGGTTCTCGAAGTCGCGGTCCTTGCGGACGCGCGATTCATGCAGTTTCGCAAGCACCGGGATCAGTTCCTTGAGGTTGGCCACCGGCGCATAGTCGATCGGCTTGATCTGGGTCCAGGGCAACGCGTTGTCGAAGCTGGATTCGCCGAAGGCATCGGCGTCAGCCAGGGAGGGCAGGGCAATGTCGGGGATGACACCACGCAACTGGGTGGTGCCGCCATTGATGCGGAAGAACTGCGCCACGGTCATCTTGAGTTCGCCGAAGCGCGGCGCGCCGTTCCTGGCCAGCTGGTCGAGGCTCACCATGGTCTGCACGGTTCCCTTGCCGAAGCTCGGCTCGCCGATGACCAGCCCGCGGCCGTAGTCCTGGATCGCGGCAGCGACGATCTCCGAGGCCGAGGCGGAGGCGCGGTTGATCAGCACCCCGAGCGGCCCGTCCCAGGCTACGCCGGCCTGGGTGTCGCTGCCAACGCTGATCTCGCCGCGCGCGTTGCGCTGCTGCACCACCGGGCCGCGATCGATGAACAGCCCGGTCAGCTCGATCGCCTCGGTGAGCGAGCCGCCGCCGTTGTTGCGCAGGTCGATCAGCACGCCATCGACCTTTTCCTGCTTCAGCTCCGCGAGCAGGCGGGCTACGTCGCGGGTCGCGCTGCGGAAATCCTGCTGCCCTTTCTGCCGCCCGGCGAAGTCCTCGTAGAAGGTGGGCAGCGCGATCACGCCGATGGTGCGTGCGGCGCTGCCCTCGCCGACGCGCTGTATGGTTTTCCTCGCGGCCTGCTGTTCCAGGCTGACCTTCTTGCGCACCAGGGTCACCAGGCGATGCTTGCCGTCCGGCCCGGCGTCGGCCGGCAGCACGTCCAGGACAACAACGGAGTTCTCCTTGCCGCGGATCAGGGCCACCACGTCGTCGATGCGCCAGCCCAGCACGTCGGCCATGGCGCCGCTCGCACCCTGTGCCACACCGACGATGCGGTCGCCCACCTTGAGCTGCCCGGAGAGGATGGCCGGGCCGCCGGGCACCAGTTCGCGGATGGTGGTGTATTCGTCGACCTCGGTGAGAACCGCGCCTATGCCCACCAGCGACAGGCGCATGGAGATGTTGAAGTCCTCCGCCGCCCGCGGCGCCAGGTAGCTGGTGTGGGGCTCGATGGCCGTGGTGTAGGCGTTCATGAAGGACTGGAATGCGTCCGAGCCCTTCAACCGGCCGATGCGCTTCTGCAGGTTTTCGTAGCGCTTGTCGAGCACCTCGGCGATGTCCCTGTCGTTCTTGCCGGCGAGCTTCAGGCGCAGCCACTCGTTCTTGACCCGCTTGCGCCACAGCTCCCGTGCCTCGGCATCGCTTCTGGGCCATTCGGCCTTGTCGCGCATGGTCTGGTAGCTCTCGTTTTCCTGGAAATTGAACCCGCCCTTGACCAGCGAGCGGGCATGCGCGAGGCGTTCGGCCGCGCGCTGGAGGTAGAGGTTGAAGATCGCGAAGGGCGCGCTCAGGTCTTCCCGCAGGATGGCGTCGTCGAGCCGGGAGCGGTCGGCGGACAGGCGGTCGATGTCCGCCTGCACGAAGAACTGCTTCTCGGAGTCCAGGGACTTGATGTACTGGTCGAAGATCTTCGCCGACATTGCGTCGTCGAGCGCCACCTTGCTGTAATGGAAGCGCGTGAGCACCTCGGCGGCCAGGCGCGCGGCCTGCGTATCGCTTGGCTCCGGCCGGAGCTGCGGCTGGCTCAACGCCTGGGCGATTGGCAACCCGGCCAGCACCAGGGCGACGAGCATGCATGGAAGTCGGTGTCTCATTCTTGCCTCTGCGTGCGGAATTCTGGTTGGGATGCCATGATGAGCGGGGCGTGGAAGCGGGAACGGCGCGTCAATCGAGGAAGTCGAGCACGGCCGCCGGCGTTTCGATGACGGCGTCGGCGCCCCACCGCGCGGGCGGCTCGCCCTCGCCGAGGTAGCCCCAGGTCACCGCCAGGGTGCGCATGCCGGCCGCGCGGCCGGCCTGGATGTCGCGCAGGTCGTCGCCCACGTAAATGCAGCGCTGCGGATCGACGCCGCTGACCCTCGCGGCATGGAACAGGGGTGCCGGGTGCGGCTTGGCATGCGGGGTGGTGTCGCCCGACACCACGCAGGAGGCGCGCATTGTGAAGCCGATCGAGCGGGCCAGCGGATCGGTGAAACGGCTCGCCTTGTTGGTCACCACCCCCCATTTGCGCGGCAGGTTTTCCAGCGCTTGGAGCAGTTCGGGCACGCCGTCGAACAGGCGGGTGTGCACATGCAGCGCCCGTTCGTAGTTGTCGAGGAACTCGACGCGGTGCGCCTCGTAGTCGGCATCGCCGGGCCTGAGGCCGAACCCCACGCCCACCAGGCCGCGCGCGCCCGACGAGGCCATGCGCCGCAGCGGGTCGAGCGGCATGGGCGAGAGCCCGCGGTCGGTGCGCATCTTGTTGAGCGCGGCGGCGAGGTCGGGCGCGGTATCGGCGAGGGTGCCGTCGAGGTCGAAAAGTACGCAGTCGATCATGGGGTGGAGATTCAGGCGGGCCTGATGGCCTGCATCAGGTAGTTGACGCCGGTGTCGGCGCCCAGCCAGTAGCGCCCGGACAACGGGTTGTAGCTCATGCCGGTGATGCCCCCGGCATCGAGGCCGGCTTCGCGGCAGAAGCGCGCCAGCTCCGAGGGGCGGATCAGCTTGGCGTAGTCATGGGTGCCGCGCGGCAGCAGGCGCAGCACGTACTCCGCGCCGATGATGGCGAAAAGATACGCCTTGAGATTGCGGTTGATGGTGGAAAAGAACACTTGGCCGCCCGGCTTGACCAACGCCGCGCAGGCGCGCACGGTGGAGGCCGGGTCCGGGACATGCTCGAGCATTTCCATGCAGGTCACCACGTCGAAGCTGGCGGGCTCGCGCGCGGCGAGATCCTCGGCGGCGATGCACTCGTATTCGACCGCCACGCCGGACTCGAGCTTGTGCAGGGCCGCCACCTTGAGCGGCTTGTCGGCCAGGTCGATGCCCGTGACGCTGGCGCCCTTCCTGGCCATGGATTCCGAAAGGATGCCGCCGCCGCATCCGACATCGAGAACCCGCTTGCCCGCCAGCGACGCCAGTCCGTCGATCCAGCCCAGCCTGAGCGGGTTGATTTCGTGCAGCGGCTTGAACTCGGAGGTGGGGTCCCACCATTTGGCCGCGAGCGCGGAAAACTTGCCCAGCTCGGCCGGGTCGACGTTGGGATTCATCAATGCACTCCTATTTGCGTTTGACGCATTCGAGATAAGCCTCGCCGTCGGGGCCGGTGCCCTCGCGCTGGGCGCGCCAGATGGTCTCGCCCAGGCATTCAAGCACGTCGTGCGCGGCTTCGTGCAGCGAACCGTGCTTGCGGGCGAGGCGCTCGAACTGGCCGCGCAGCCCGGGCGGCTGGTCGATGGACACCTGCTCGGCCACCGAGAGGTGCAGGGAGAGGTGCAGGAACGGGTTGACCTGCCCGAATTCGGGCAGGTAGTCGCGGGACCGGTTGTTTTCCGGATCGGACAACAGGGGATGGTACTCGGGATGCTCCAGCATCCAGTCGAGCGCCTGCAACTCCAGCGGTGTCAGCACCTCGCGCTCGTTGTGCTTTCGCCAGGTGTCGAAAAAGAAGTCGCGGACTTCGTCGCGGCTGGGATTGAACATGGCTAGCGGCCGCGCTTCGCGGCGGGCCGGGCTGCCTGGGCGGGCTTCACGGCGGCGCGAGCGCGTCGCGCCGGGGCCGGCCCGGCCGGGGGTTTGCGCGTCGCCCGATTGCCCGCCGCCGCAGGCGCGGCCTTTTCTTGCGTCAGCGGGTCCGGTGTCTTGGCTTTGAACTCGCATAGGTCGCTGATGCTGCAGCCGGGGCAATCCGGCTTGATGGCCTTGCAGGTGTAGCGGCCGTGCAGGATCAGCCAGTGGTGGGCGTGCAGGCGGAATTCCTCGGGGACCAACCTGTTCAGGCGCGCCTCGACGGCCTCGACGGTCTTGCCGGGGGCGATGCCGGTACGGTTGGCGACACGGAAGTTGTGCGTGTCCACCGCGATGGTGGGATGGCCGAAGGCGATGTTGAGCACCACGTTGGCGGTCTTGCGGCCCACGCCGGGCAGCGCTTCGAGCGCCGTGCGGTCGCCCGGCACCTGGCCGCCGTGGCGCTCCAGCAGCAGTTCGCAGGTGGCGATGACGTTCCTCGCCTTGGCTTTCCAGAGACCGATGGTCTGGATGTAGCGGCCCAGGCCTTCTTCGCCCAGCGCGACGATGGCCGCCGGCGTGCTGGCCACCGGAAACAGCTTGCGGGTGGCGGCATTGACACCACGGTCGGTGGCCTGCGCGGACAGGATCACGGCCACCAGCAGTTCGAACGGCGAGGTGTATTCGAGATCGCTTTTCGGGTGTGGATTGGCTGCGCGCCAGCGGCGGAAGATCTCCTGTCGCTTGGCGGGGTTCATGAGCGCCCCCCGGCCAGCCGCGCGCGGCGCGCCTCGGCCTCGGCGATCTGTCGGCGCACCTCGTCTGAGGTCGGCTCGAGGTTTTTCGGGCGGGCGCCCTCGCGTTGCGCGCGGGCGCGCTCCATGGCGGCGGCGATGATGGCTTTCTTGCGTGCTTCGGCCTCGGCGAGCTTGGGGTCGGTGGGCGGGGTGGCGGCGGTGGATTTGGCCGCCAGCTTTTGCTCGCGTTCGCGCTTGTCCGCGGCGAGGCGGTCGAGCCGGGCGTAGTAGCGCAGGCGCGCCAGCCCGGCGTCGGTGTCGGTCCAGGAGCGCGCGGGCGACACCGGTTTCATGCTGATGCAGTCTACCGGGCAGGGGGCGACGCACAGCTCGCAGCCGGTGCACCAGCCGGCGAGCACGCCATGCATCTGCTTGGGCGCGCCCAGGATCGCGTCGACCGGGCAGGCCTGGATGCACAGGGTGCAGCCGATGCAGCGTTCCTCGTCGATGACGGCGGCTTCCAGCGGCTTTTCCACCCCGTTGGCCGGATTGAGCGGTTTGGGGAGCGTGGCCAGCAGGTCGGCCAGCTTGACGATGCCGGGGGCACCGCCGGGCGGGCACTGGTTGATGTCGGCCGTGCCTTGGGCGATGGCCTCGGCATATGGTCGGCAGCCCTGGTAGCCGCAACGCGTGCATTGCGTTTGCGGCAACAGGGCATCGATTCGGTCGACCAAGGTGGGCATCGGGCGTGGTTGAGTGACAGGACGTGGTCGGGATGCTGAAGGGACGGCGGCGGCAGTACGCTTTCAGGCTAGAATTATCTCACTTGTGCACTGCAATAATGCAAAGTCGACCCGTAGCGCGGCAGGGCTGTCGTGGCGCGAGTCGTCATGGAGGTGCGAGCATGGAAAAGGCGACCGAAGCGCCCAAGCGCGGCAGGCCGCGTGCCGGCAGCAAGCCCAAGCGTGATCCCGAGCGCACCCGCGCCAAGATCCTCGAAGCGGCCACCGATGAATTCACCAAGTTCGGCCTGGGCGGCGCCCGGGTGGACCGCATTGCCAGGCGCGCCGGTACCAACGAGCGCATGCTGTACTACTACTTCGTCTCCAAGGACCAATTGTTCCTGACCGTGCTGGAGTCGGTGTACATCCGGCTCGCGGACGCCGAAAAGGCGCTCGAGCTCGACCACCTGGAGCCGGTGGAGGCGGTCAAGAAGCTCGTCGAGTTCATCTGGAACTACTACATCGAGCATCCCGAATTCATCAGCCTGATCAACAGCGAGAACCTGCATGAGGCCAAGTACCTGAAGAAGTCGCGCAAGCTCGCGCAGCTCGTCTCGCCGGTACAGGACAACATTCGCACCATCCTGCAGCGCGGCCAGGAGGCCGGGGTGTTCCGCGGCGGCATCGACCCGGCCGAGGTGTACATTACCCTGGTGGCGCTCAACTACTACTATCTCTCGAACCGCTTCACGCTGTCCACCGTGCTGGCCCGCGACCTGATGAGCCCGGTGGCGCGCGAGACGCACCTCCGCCACGCCACCGAGGTGGTGCTCAACTACCTGCTGAAGTCGCGCCCGGCGTGACTCTCGCCCATGTCCGCAGGCGGCCCGGCCTGCCGAGCCGCCCTCTCGCGTGCCTTGCGCGCGGCGATGTCACGCCTGAGACCGCGTCGGTCGCGAATGAACCACGCGGCGAAGATCACCACCACAGCCACCAGTTCGATGAGTCCGAGATACCTGCCGTCCATGACACATGCCTCCCGCGCCGCAGCTTAGCGCGCCTGGCCAGGGAGGGGCAATGCCCATCGTATTGACCGGTGCCCGGCGCAAGGTAGTCTACGTCGGCCTCTATGAGGCGATCGCATTCGCCATCGGCACGCTTGGATTTTTCGGCGCCTCGGACGCCGGCCTGGAGCGTGCGGGCGCGCTGGCGGCGTTCGCGTCGGTGTTCGCGGTCACCTGGAACTTCGCCTACAACGCGATGTTCGAGCGCTGGGAATCCCGCCAGGCGAAGAAGGGACGTAGCGGCCGGCGCCGCATCGCCCATGCGGTAGGCTTCGAAATGGGCTTCCTGCTGGTGTTGATGCCGATCTCGTCCTGGTGGCTGGACATCTCCTATGCGCGGTCGTTCGTGGTCAACCTCGGCCTGAACCTGTTTTTCTTTTTCTACACGATCGGGTTCACCTGGGCGTTCGATCGGGTGTTCGGCCTGCCCGAATCGGCGCGCCCGCAGTCCTGACGTGGCAGCCGCCGGGCGCGAGGCGGGTGATAAAATCGGTGTCTCGCGGTCGCAATACACACGTCATCCAGTAGGACAGAGAACATCATGGCCGGCCATTCCAAGTGGGCAAACATCCAGCACCGAAAGGGGCGGCAGGACGCCAAGAAAGGCAAGATCTCCACCCGACTGATCAAGGAGATCAGCGTCGCCGCCAAGATGGGCGGCGGCGATCCCGCCAGCAACCCGCGGCTGCGACTGGCGGTGGAAAAGGCGCGCGACAACAACATCTCCAAAGACACCATCGAGAACGCCATCAAGCGCGGTTCCGGGGCCCTGGAGGGCGCAAACTACGATGAGATCCGCTATGAAGGCTATGGCCACGGCGGCGCGGCGATCATCGTCGACACCATGACCGACAACCGCACCCGCACCGTCGCCGATGTACGCCACGCCTTCTCGAAATACGGCGGCAACATGGGCACCGAGGGGTCGGTGGCCTTCATGTTCAAGCACTGCGGGCAGTTCATCTTCGCTCCCGGCGCGAACGAGGACAGGATCATGGAGGCTGCGCTCGATGCCGGCGCGGAGGACGTGGTGTCCAACGACGACGGTTCCGTCGAGGTGATTTCGGCGGTGGCCGATTTCGCCGCCGTCAAGGCGGCGCTGGAGAAGGCTGGTCTCAAGGCCGAGGTGGCTGAAGTCGTGATGAAGCCGCTCAACCCGGTGGAGTTGTCGGCGGACGATTCGGTGAAGATGCAAAAGCTCCTCGACGCACTCGAGGATTGCGACGACGTGCAGGAGGTGTTCACCTCCGCCATCCTCGCCGAATGACGGCCCGCGGCCGTCTTGCGGCGCGCGACAAGGATCGAAAATGAAATTGCTGGTGGTCGGCGGCGGCGGGCGCGAACATGCGCTGGCCTGGAAGCTCGCGCAGTCCGAGCGGGTGCAGGTGGTCTATGTGGCGCCGGGCAACGGCGGCACGGCGCTTGAACCGAACCTCGAAAACCTCCCGATCACCGGCGTAAGCGAACTCGCTGACTTCGCGCAGCGCGAACACATCCACCTTACCGTCGTGGGGCCGGAGGCGCCGCTGGCGGCCGGTATCGTCGATGAGTTCCGCGCGCGCGGACTGAAGATCTTCGGGCCGACCAGGGCCGCCGCGCAACTCGAAAGCTCCAAGGATTTCGCCAAGAATTTCATGGTGCGCCATGGCATTCCGACGGCAAGGCATGCGAGCTTCACCGATGCCGCCGCGGCGCACGCCTATGTCGATCGCGAAGGCGCACCCATCGTCATCAAGGCCGATGGCCTGGCTGCCGGCAAGGGCGTGGTGGTGGCGATGGCGCTCGCCGAAGCGCATGCCGCCATCGACATGATGCTGCTGGAAAACGGCATGGGCGCCGCCGGCGCGCGCGTGGTCATCGAGGAATTCCTGGCGGGCGAGGAGGCCAGCTTCATCGTCATGGTCGACGGCCACAATGTGCTGCCCATGGCCACCTCGCAGGACCACAAGCGCCTCAACGACGCCGACGCCGGCCCCAATACCGGCGGCATGGGCGCCTATTCGCCCGCCCCGGTGGTCACCCCGGCCGTGCACGCGCGGGTGATGCGCGAGATCATCCTGCCCACTGTCGCCGGCATGGCGCGTGACGGCATTCCTTTCACCGGGTTCCTCTATGCGGGCCTGATGATCGACCCCGCCGGCAATGTGAAGACGCTGGAGTTCAATTGCCGCATGGGCGACCCGGAAACCCAGCCGATCATGCTGCGCCTGAAAAGCGAGTTGCTCGGCATGTTCGAGCATGCGGTGGCCGGCACGCTGGCCGGCGTCGAGGCGGACTGGGATCGCCATACCGCACTGGGCGTGGTGATGGCCGCCGCCGGCTATCCCGACGCGCCGCGGAAGGGCGATGTGATTGCCGGCCTGCCCAAGCCCGGCGCGGATCCGGAGTGCGTGGTGTTCCATGCCGGCACGGTCAAGGAGGGGGAGGCGATCAAGACCGCCGGCGGGCGGGTGCTGTGCGTCACCGCCCTGGGCGACTCGGTCAAGATGGCGCACAAGCGCGCCTATGACGCCCTCGAACATATCCGCTTCGACGGCATGCAGTTCCGCCGCGACATCGGCTTTCGCGCCATCGCCGGCAAGCGCGACACCCGCTAACCGCCGCCTCCCACGGGTCAGCCCTGCGATGAAATACGCCATCGTGCCGGTCACGCCGTTCCAGCAGAATTGTTCGTTGCTGGTTTGCGAAAAGACCGGCCGCGCCGCGGTGGTCGATCCGGGCGGCGATCTTGAACGCATCGAGGCGGCGCTGGCCGAGTCGGGCGCGCAGCTTGAAAAAATCCTCCTCACCCACGGCCATCTCGACCACTGCGCGGGCACGGCCGAACTGGCGCGGCGCCATGGCGTGCCCATCGAGGGGCCGCATGAGGACGAGCGCTTCTGGATCGACCAGCTCGAAGCGCAGGCGCGCGCCTTCGGCTTTCCCCCGGCGGAGAAGTTCGAACCGGACCGCTGGCTGGTCGATGGCGACATCGTTACTGTCGGCGCGACCGCGCTCACGGTACGCCACTGCCCGGGCCATACGCCCGGCCATGTGATCTTCTGCTCGGTGGCCGACCGGCTGGCCGTGGTCGGCGACGTGCTCTTCGCCGGGTCCATCGGGCGTACCGATTTCCCGCGCGGCAACCACGCGCAACTGATCGCCTCGATCCGCGACCGCCTGTGGCCCCTGGGTGACGACATCTGCTTCGTGCCGGGGCACGGGCCGATGTCCACTTTCGGGCGCGAGCGCCGCAGCAACCCCTTCGTCGCCGACGGGGTCTAGTGATCCCCGGCTTGCCGTCCGGCGGGCACGGCACCATGCCCGAAAGGGCCCCTTTGTGCGTCCACGGTATTCCGACCGGCTGCGGCGGACCTATTCGGCGCGCGTGAGCGCGACGAGCTTTGGCGGTTCGCTGAAGAAATGGCGCGCGAGTTCGGTGTCGCGCTTGGCTTCGATATGGGCAAGGCGGTCGCGGCTTTGCAGCGGCACGTTGCGCATCTGCGTACCCTCGTTGACGGCGACGATATCGCCGGCCTCGACGTTTTCGCCAGCCAGGCGCAGGAACACCCGGCGCGCCGCCTGGCCGCTGGCGTCGCGCAGGCGCACTTCGGCCACCAGCGGGCGGCCGTGGGTGCGCATCTCTGTGGTCCACTCCACCAGAACATCGCGCGACATTGCCACATAGATGGTTTCCACCTTGCCGAGCGCGGGCTCGGCGCCGGCGGCCGCAGACAGGAGGGCTAACAGCGCGGCCGTCGCTGCGGCGCGGAGGTTGGCTTTCACGGTTCGACCCTTTCATGTTGAATTGATGCACCTGCCGGGAACGAGCGGCTTCCAGGCACCGGCAACTGGCTGCCATCCGCCACGCTGTGCGGAAGGCCCTGCAGCTTCGCGCGATCGCGTTTGCGCGGTTTTGCCGTCATCCGCCGGCCTGCGCCGCCGGTTGCGTTGCCGGGACGACGCGCTCGACCGGCTTACGGCGGGCGGAACGGGATCTTTAGCCCGGTCATGCCAGAATTAGGGATGCAGAAGGCACATCCACATGACCACCAACCATGAATATCGATAGCCAAGCCGTACGGGACTACCTGCTGGGCCTGCAGGAGAGCATCGCCAGCGGC
>Ga0068877_10000353_pt1 | contig 39390 bp, 31 predicted proteins | sample NOAtaG_FD_66437 | JGI IMG/M metagenome (GOLD analysis project Ga0068877, IMG submission 66437) | Freshwater lake microbial communities from Lake Erie, under a cyanobacterial bloom - NOAA_Erie_Diel6S_1000h metaG | ecosystem: Environmental > Aquatic > Freshwater > Lake | place: USA: Ohio, Lake...
CGCCCCCGCGCCGCCCCGCCGCCCACCCGCCGCCACCAAGCGCGCAAGCACCGAATCCTGCCGCGCTTCCTCAGCGCGGAACGGATTCTCCACAATCCCCCAATGCTCAAGAAAACTCGTGGGCGTCATGCACAGCTCACGCCGAACCAGTCCCGATGCCCCACGGCCCTCCAGAGCCGTGCTGTTCCCGGTGGCACGTCCCTTCAGAGCCGTGCGCCCCAAACAGTACGCTCAGCACTCAGCACTCAGCACTCAGCACTCGCGCCTCGCGTCTCGCGACGATCTCAATGATCAACCTGATGCCCAAGCATCGGCGCGATCTTCCCCATCATCGTCTCCAGCGTCTTCTTGTCCTTCGCCTCAAGGTTCAACCTCAGCAGCGGCTCCGTGTTGCTCTTGCGCACGTTGCACCACCAGCCGTGCTTCGCGAAGCAGTCGATCGTCACCCCGTCAAGCTCATCAACCGTCCCCATCGCGCCGAACTCGCTCTTCAGCTTCGCCAAGGCCGCGTCCTTGTCCTCGATCTGGAAGTTGATCTCCCCGCTCTGCTGATACCGCTTCAGCGGCGCCGCCAGCTCGCTGAGCTTCTTCCCCGTCTCCGACAGCACCGTCAGCACCGTCGCCATCGCGATCCCCCCGCTGTCGGCGTTGAAGTTCTTCGCGAAGTAAAAGTGCCCAGAAAGCTCCCCGCCGAAGCACCCCTTGTGCTCCGCCAGCGCCGCCTTCATGAACACGTGCCCCACCCGGCTCCGCACCGGCTTCCCGCCCGCCTTCACGATCTCCTCGCTCACCGCCTTCGTGCTCCGCAGGTCAAACACCACCGCGCTCCCCGGGCTCTCCTTCAGGAAATGCCGGCACAAAACACCCGTCAGCACGTCACACCCGATGATGTGCCCCTTCTCATCCACCGCCACGCACCGGTCCGCGTCCCCGTCATAGCAGAACCCAACATCCGCCTTCTGCGCAACCACCGCGTCGCACGTCTGCTTCACGTTGCTCGCCACCAAAGGGTTCGGCTCGTGCACAAACTCGCCCTTGCTGTTGTCGAAGTTGATCTCGACAATCTCCAGCCCCTCCACCGTGTGCTTCTTGCTCCCGAAAACCTTCGGCACCATCGTCCCCGCCATCCCGTTGCTCGCATCGATCACCACCTTCAGCGGCTTCTTCCCCTTCCGCGCACTCAGATCCAAAAAGCTCAGCACGTGCGCCCGGTACGCCTCCCACAAATCCCGCTTCTCCACCCGCCCGCCCGCCGAGGTGAAGTTGTTCACAAAGTCCACCGTCGCCGAAAACTTCCGAACCTCCGCAAGCCCCGTGCTCTCCCCCACAGGCTTCGCCTTCCGCTTGCTCACCTTGAACCCGTTGTACTGCGGCGGGTTGTGGCTCGCCGTGCACATCACCCCGCCCGCACAATCAAAGTGGTTCACCGCGAAGTACACAAACGGCGTATCCACCAGCCCCACATCCAGCACATTCCCGCCGTGGTCCGTGATCCCGCGGATCAACGCCTCCGTCAGGCTCGGGCTGCTCTTCCGCATGTCACGCCCCACCACCACGTTCTTCATCATGGGCGAGCCCTCACCCGCGCTCGCGGCATCCTGCAGCAAAAACCGCGAGCACCCGAACCCGATCTGCCGCGCCATCCCCTCGTTGAGCGGATCCGGATACGTCCCACGAACGTCGTACGCCTTGAAAACCTTGCCGAGCATGTGCTGCTTCCTCTTTCAGTCGTGTGTTCAGTCGCCTGTTCAGTCGCCTGTTCAGTCGCCTGTTCAGTCGTCTGTGCGGTGATGTTCGCCGTGTCGTGTCTTCGCGGTCGCGCCGTCCAACTTCGTCAAATCCCACCCACTGCTCGATCCAAACCAACCCAAACTTCACACAAACACGCCGCGGGCATTTCGGGTCGTCAGGTTAGCCACCACCCCCCCACCTTTCCCCGGGGATCTTCCCCTTCACGCCCGCTCCTACCCTCGGATACATGCCTGACAACGCCGCACAATCTCCCGACTCTTCCGCCCCCGCCTGGTCAAACGCCGACCTCGCCTCAAACCCCCACTCCCGCGCCGACAAACCCCAGCGCGTCCGCGGCATGTTCGCCGCCATCGCCTCCTCCTACGACCTGAACAACCGCCTCCACTCCCTGGGCATGGATCAACTCTGGCGCCGCGCCGCCGTCCGCGCCGTCAACCCCGCCCCCTCCGACCACCTCCTCGACGTCGCCTGCGGCACAGGCGACCTCACCCTCGCCTTCGCCCGCAAGAACATCGCCTCCGCCGTCGGCCTCGACTTCACCCAGGAAATGCTCGACATCGCCGAGCTCAAACGCCAAGATGCCGAACGCGCTACCAAGTCCGCCGTGGTGAAAAACCTCAAGTTCATCCAGGGCGACGCCATGGCCCTCCCCTTTCCCGACGCCTCATTCGACATCCTCTCCATCGCCTTCGGCATCCGCAATGTCGCCGACCCCGCCAAGGCCATCCGCGAGTTCTTCCGCGTTCTCCGCCCCACCGGCCGCCTCGTCGTCCTCGAGTTCGACAAACCCCGCTTCGCCCCCATCCGCTGGACCAGCGACTTCTACACCAACAAAATCATGCCCCTGACCGCCACCCTCATCAGCAAAGATCGTTCAGGCGCGTACAAATACCTCCCCAAGTCCGTCGAGACCTTCCTCAACCGCGACCAACTCGCGCAAGTCCTGCGCGATTGCGGCTTCGACACCATCCATCAGAAGCCCCTCTCGTTCGGTGTCTGCGTGTGCACAACCGCCCGCAAGCCCTGATTCATCCGTTCTTCAGCCCACTTCCACCCGTCTGGACATGTGGACAATCGTTCGGCAGCGCACCGCTTGCGCCGAGCGATTCTCAGCCTTTTCAGCCTCAAACACCGCCCCGAGCCACCGCGCAGAAACCACCCGCTTTTCCCCTTCTCGGACGGGGGTTTTTTCCTCTGCTTTTTTCAACCCTCCGCATTGGGCTCAAACGCCCCAAGCGCCCGATCTCACACGCACGTCGCTGGGAGGAGACCCAGCAAGACCACACTCGCCGATGACCAGTGGAACTGGATCCCGGTGCCCTCCACCACAATGGGGAGCGACGTCCATGTCCCACGATTCTCTCATCGAACGGTTCTTCGAGACCCTCATCACCGGCAACCGCCCCGCCGCACGCAAAATCGTCCTCGACGCCTACTCCAGCGGCTACTCACCCGCCGACCTCTACACCGAGATCTTCTGGCCCACCTACCAGCTCATCGACCGCATGTTCCGCAACGACCAGCTCTCCCTCCTCTCTCACCACATGTCCACCCGCCTGCTCCGCACCCTCGTGGACCAGACCGCCTCCATGCTCCCCCAACGCGAAGCCCTGGGTCGCCGCGTCCTCTGCTTCTGCGGCCCCACCGAGGCCGACGAAATGGGCGCTCAAATGGCCGTCGACCTCCTCGAATCCCAAGGCTTCTCCGTGACCTTCGGCGGCGGCGGCATCGCCAACGACGAAATCCTTCCTCTCGTTCAGGAATCCCAGCCCGACGTCCTTCTCCTCTTCGCCAGCGCGCCGCAGGACCTCCCCAACGTCCGCACCCTCATCGACCACATCCGCGAGATCGGCGCTTGCCCCTCGCTGCAGATCGCCGTGGGCGCGGGCGTCTTCGCCCGTGCAGAAGGCCTCGCCGAGGAAATGGGCGCCGACCTCTGGGCCGACTCCCCCATGGAAATGGTCGACGCGCTCATCAGCGAGCCCAACCGCCGCTCCGATTCCTCCAGCCGCTCCTTCGGCAAGCAGCGTCGCCCCGGTCAGAACGGCTCCAAAACCCAAGCCGCCTAAACCGCCCGAGCGTCTGTCTTTGGTGGCACGGCTCTCCAGAGCCGTGCGCCCTCACCGACGCAGCAAAAAACCAAAGGTCAACCAAGCCCGAACACGCACCAACGTGTCCGGGCTTTTCGTTTTCCTGCTTTCAACTCAGGCCTCACGTCTCGCGCCTCACGTCTCGCGCCTCTCCTCAAAGCACCCCATACGCCCGCAGGTGCCCACGCATCTGCGCCGCCGTATCACCCGTGTGATCCACCCGCTCGGCCTTCCACCCCGCACCCCGCGCTCCGTGCACGTTCTCCTCCAGATCATCAAAGAACAGCAGCGACGCGGGGCTCAGTGAAACCAGCCTCGCAAACTCGTCGTAGATCTCACGCTCCGGCTTCGCCAGCTTCAGCAGGTGCGACGCGTGCAGGTGCTTCACCTTCGCGGGCGTGAAAAACCTCGGCTCATGCCCCGCGATCTCCGCGTGCGGCGCAAGCTGCCTCCAGTGGCACGCGTTCGTGTTGCTCAGCACACCCGTGACCACCCCCGCCCGGTGCAGCTCATCAATCAGCCCCGCCACCCCCGGATACTCCGCAAGGATCCACGCCTCGTGAATCCGCCTGAACTGCTCCGCGGTGTACAACCCCCCCGTCGTCCCCGCCACGGCCGCAAAGAACTCCGCCTCCCCCATCGCGTTCACTTCAAACCGCCGCACCAACGCCTTCCGCGCCGCCATCACCTCGGGCGACATCGCGATCTCATGGAACGGCTCGCCCGCCGCGACGCACGCCTCCTTCCACGAGCGGCAGATCTTCACCACCACCCCGCCCAGATCAAAGACCACCGCCCGAATCTCCCCACGCCCGCCTTCACCATGACCGCTCATGACCCGCTCTCCTGACCCTCACGCACCACACCGCCGCCACCGCCCGATTCACTCCCGGCCGACGGCTTCATCTCCGTCTCACTCTTCGCCTTCACCCGGTCCGGCTTCATGATCTCGCTCATCACCGTCGTCGCAAACGCCCCGGGCGGCAGCTCGAACGAGCAACGCACAAACTCGCCGTGCTCATCCACGCCCGCCTCGACATCCGGATACGTCAGCGGCACCCGCAGCGCCCTTCGATCCCCATCAATCTCTTCCCCAGTCCGCTCCGCAAACGCCTGCAACTCTTCAACCGTCACGCCGAACCGCGTCAAACACTCCAGCTCCATCGCGCCAATCTCGCCACCCGATCGCATCATCTTCACGCCCCAGTTCGGCCCCGAGGGCGAGATCTCCAGCGCCTGCAATCGCCGCGCCGTCTCCGGATCGTTCATCACCGCTTCGTCAACACTGAAGACCGCGCCGTTGTCGTGCTTGTACGCCAGATCGCCCGCGCGCAGCGTTGCGAACGTCCCCTCGCGCATCCGCCGCTCCAGCACCGCGTTGAAAACCGCCGACTGAAACCCCGAGATGAAAAACCCGCGCTGCGTGCGGTTGATCGCCCGCACCGCCTGCTCGGGATTCGCACCCCGGCTCAGCGCCCGCAAGGCCTCGCATTCCGTCGTCGCGCCCAGCGGCATCAGCCCGAGCGCTTTGAAAAACTCCCCCTGCGCATACAGCCGCCGCGACTCCACCTGCCGCTCATCGACATACCCCGCCGGGTACGCCTCCAGCGGCTTCGGGCCAAGCAACTCATCCAGCGCCCCCTTCGCGTTCCCCTTGATCAGCTCGCGCGCAACCAGATGGTTATTCCCGAAGAACCCGAACCGCTGCTCACCCGCACGATTCGGCACCCCCAGCTTCGCCAGCGTCTGCAACACCCGGTTCGCCTGGATCACCGCGCGGAAGCTCACCCCGCGGATCTTGATCGCGAACCGGTTCGCAAGCAGGTGCCCCCGGCGCAGCTTGTTGCCGTGCATGTCCGCCCACATCACCTGCACCCGGTCGTGCTGCAGCGACGGAAAATCCTCCAGCTTCTTCCCCGGCACGTGCACCGACAGCACCTGCCGCGTCACCGCCTTCTTGTCTTTCAGCCCCGCGTACCCAACCGCAAACTCGCGCACGCGAAAGTGCTTCGCCACCAGCGCCACAAGCTGCGTGGTGGACATGTTCACCTTCTGCACAAACAGATAGACGTGCTCACCCTCGCCACTGGGCTGATAGAGCGGGACCTCTTCGACGATGAAATCCTCAGGCCGCTCGCGCAGCCGCCCGCCGATCCCCGCGATCTCGTCGGTCAGGTACACCCCGGTCTGGACATGGGCCGAGTGGTCGTGCTCGTGATGATCCTCCGCCATGATGAACCAACCGTAGCCCCCCCGCACACTTTCCCCCGGCACGCACGAGCCCAAACCCCCCTCCGTTCACGCTCGCGCAGCGCCCCAACCGATGCAAGATGCACCATGCTCAACCTCCCAGACGACACCCCTTCGATCATGGCCTCACCCAACCCATCCGCGGGCGACCCCCACCGCGGGCCTTCACCTTCGCCCCAACACCCCGCCGGTCAGGCCGCCTCATCCCGCAGACCCGCCTCCACCGACCCCTGCCGAGCCGACGCCCGCTGCCCAGCCTGCGGCACACTCGCCCCCATCGTCTGGGTCCACGGCCACGGCCAGTGCGCCGCCTGCAAAACCAACATCGCCCCCTGCTGCCAACCCTGATCCCGCCTTCAGGTGGCGCGGCTCTCCAGAGCCGGGCGCCGGATTCCCAAGCACCAGCCAACTTCCGCACGCCTTCAACTTCGCGCTCTTCACTTTTCCAGCACCCCAGAACCCTCAAAGTCATACACCATCTCGATCAGCAACCCATCGTCCCCGCCTCACGATGCCCGACCGCCCCGCCAACCCGTCACCCACCCCGCTCACCTCGCTCAGCGACGAAGCCCTCATCGACCTGATGAACCAGCGCGCGCCGAATGCCGAGCGGGCCTTCGAGACGCTCTACCTCCGCCACCGCGACTTCGTCATCCGCATCGCGATGCGCTACTGCCAGGATGAAAACGACGCCCTCGATTGCGTGCAAGAGACCTTCGCCTACCTACTCCGCAAGTTCCCCGGGTTCGTGCTGACCTGCCGGTTGACCACCTTCCTCTTCCCCGTCGTCAAGCACCAGGCCATCGCCAAGCAGCGCGTCAAACGCAAGGCCATCTCCGCCTCGGCCCTTTCAGGCCCGGATCACGACGAGGCCGACATGCTCGACGCCCGCCCCGCGCCGGCATCCAGCGCCATGACCGATACGCGCTTAAGCGACCTCCACCGCGTCGTCGAGGGCCTCTCGCCCGTCCACCGTGAAGTGGTCATCATGCGCTTCGTCGACGACCTGAGCCTCGAAGAAATCGCCCTCGCGTTGCAAGTTCCCGTCGGCACAATCAAAAGCCGCCTGCACAACGCCCTGCACGCCCTGCGGGCCGACCCGCGCATCCGGTCCTTCTTCCGCGATCAGGCCGACTTCCCCGAAGACGACCACGCCACCCACCAAAGACCAACCGCCGCCCATCCCAGCCAAAACGGACGCGCACCCTCCGCCGTGCGCCCACCCCCAGTGTGAAATCGCATAAACGCGGGCCGAACGGCGCACGCTCGCACGGCCCGCAGGGCCGAAAAACCCGCACAGACTCGCCGGATCATGTGAACCTTTTCACGCCCCACCGCGCTCGACACTCCAGACCGAGACCATGTCCAACGACCACACCCAACCCGCGCCCGACGACACCGGCGCCAGCGCCGATCGGCACCCCGAGCTGACGCAGGGCCTTAAGGCGCTCTACGCCGAGACCAACTCAGGCGTCAGCGAGAACGCCCGCGCCCGCCTCGACGCGCGGGTTCTTGAACTCGCCAAGGGCCACTTCGCCGCCGCCGCCGCCGACCCGGCACCCGCCGATCACCCGATGCGCCTGCACCCCGGGCCCGTCGCGGGCGGTGATCGTCCGCGCCGTGATCTGCCCATCTTCGTGCGCTACCGCTGGGTCATCTCGGGCGTTGGCCTCGCCGCGGCCATCTCCTTCGCCTTCGTCCTTCTCACGCAAACCAACACACCGACACCGAATCAACCAACCTCACCAAACTACGGCCGCACCGCCTCAACAGCCACCACCGAATCCTTCGAGCCTAACGCGGGCACACCCTTGCCCAGCACCGGCGCCACGGCCCGGGGCGGCGACATCAACACCCCGCCGATCGGTACCGGCGGCCCCGACGTCTCGGGCGCGACCCTCGCCGCCAAAGCCGCCGACGCGGGGCAGCCCAGCAACCCTGCGTGGTACGACGATCTACTGAGAAAAACCGAAACCGCCCGCACGCCCGACATCGTCGACGCCCACCGCGTCGCCCTGCTCGCGTCCGTCACGCTCAGCGCCGACAAGGCCCAACTCGAACAAACCGGCGAAGACGTCCGCGCCGCGCTGGCCCTGGGCGGTTCGGGGGTTTTGACCTTCGCCGAGGTCGATCAGCTCGCCTCGCGGGCCGTGAGCTTGAACCTCGGCGCCTCGCCCGGCGCTGGGATCGACTGCCCGGAGTTCTGGGCCCTGGATATCCCCGTCGATGACGATTCCGCCGCGGCGGCGGACGAGTTCGTGCGCCCGAACGTGGCCCAAAGCAGGGGGACCGGATCATGAAACTTTTCGGGTACTTCAAGGCCGATCGAAGCGATAAGACGCCAACTCGCACGAAACGGCGCGCGCCGGCGTCCGCCGCACTGGCGATAGGGATCGGCGCTCTTGTCTGCGCCGCCTCGGTGATGGCGACGGCTCGACAATCGTCAGCACCGAACGCGCCCGCGGCCCGACCGGCCGGGGCCGCGGAGTCGAAGAAGGCCGCGAGCGCGATGGGGTGGTTCGCGGCGGCGGACGTGTATGTCGACGGGGGGGGAAAGGCCGTGGGAAGCTATCAGGTCGAACTGGTGATGCCGCAGGGCGCGAAGCTGGTGGGGATCGAGGGCGGCTCGGCGAAGGGATTCGCCGACGCACCGTACTACGACAAGGCGGCGCTGCAGAACAACCGCGTCATCCTCGGGGCGATCGCGACAAGCACCGGCGCGGGTGAGAAGCCCGGCGCGCGAAGGGTTGAGACCAGGCCCGAGGCGGGTCGGCAGCGGGTGGCGCGGGTCCACGTCTTTTTCGAGCCGCAGGTGAAAAACCCCTGGGGGCAGATGCGGGCAATGATGATGGCCGCGGGCGACGCGGGCGCCGACAGGATGCAGCCGCTGCCGGGTGTTACGGTTGAGCCGTTCGACCCGACGGCGAAGCCGGCCACCCCGTGAGCGTCGAACCCAGCGAGCGACGGAGTAGAACCACCATGCCCAGCACCAACCAAGCCCAACCCGCGCCAGGCGAGGGCCTGCGCTCGATCGACACCCCATCGCCGCGCGTTGCAGTTCGCACCGTGCGCACGCCGCGCACGCTGATCATCCTCGCCGCGGCGTCGGCGTGCTTCGCGCTCGCCGGCGTGCTGGTGACCGGCTGCGCGAGCAGTCCCGAGCGTGCACCCAAGGCCGAGGAGCCGGCAACGAAGCCCGGTGCCGGCACGGGCGCTGCGCCATCGGACTTGACCGACACGTCTCAAGCTCGCAAACCCGGCGCGGGCGAGAAGGGCGAGATGAAGCCCTTGCCCGAGCGGGGCGTGACCAACGGCGTGATCATGCCCGGCGGGACCGATCTCGACGGGTCCGAGAAGGTCAAACGCAACGCCCCGGCACCGACCGCGCCCCCTTCGGGCGAGGCGGTTGACCCGAAGTCCGCCGGAGCAAATCCCATCGGCGCACCGTCCGCGCCGATGCCCGCGATGCCCGCCGGCGCGCCGGGGACGCCGGCTGGCGTCGGTCGCGGTGAAGAAGGGATCCGCGGCGCGCTCGACCCGCGTGCGCCCGGCGCGGGGCTGCTCTTTGACTATCTCTCGGCACAGACCAACACGCCCGCGCTTGAACTGCCCAGCACCAACTCGCAGGCGATGAACCGCGCCGACGAGGACGGGCCCGCACTGCGGAACGTCTTTTCCCCGGGTTTCGGCACGGGCGGCGCGGGCGTGGGTGGGCAGAGCGACGAGGACGCCAAACGCCGGGCGACGATGCAGTCGGCCGGCGCTGTGGTGCCGATGCCTGTGACGATCGAGCGTGTCGCGGGGATGCTCCCCGCGGCGCACGAAGAACTGTGGATCATCGAATCCGCGATGGAGAAGCTCGATATGCCCGCGACGGGCGCGATGGGCGCTTTGGGCGGCTCGGCGACCAAGCGGACGGAGGTTCGCGAAGGCTGTGGGCGGTTGATCGACGCGACGAGCGCCGCGGGTGAGCTGTCGCAGGTTTCCACGAGCTTCAGCGCTCGTGTGGACATGAACATGAGCCTGGTGACGTACGAGCAGCGCTTCCGCAACGACCGCGCCGAGCCCGTGCGCGAGGCGGTCTACAGCCTGCCGCTGCCCAGCGACGGCACGCCGCACGACTTTGTCATGACCATCGGCGAGCGCACGATCCGCGGGGTGATTCGTCCGCGCGAGGAAGCCCGGCGGATCTACGGCGTGGCGCTCGAGCGCGGCTTGAAGGCCTCGCTGGTTGCGCCGAAGGACAACGTCTTCGCCGCCCGACTGAGCAACATCGCCCCGGGGGGGACGGTGGGCGTGAAGCTGACGTACTTCCACGTGCTGCCGCTGGAGTCGGGCGAGTTCGTGCTGAAGGTGCCACTGAAAGGTGCGAAAGGCGAGGTGAGCGGGACGGTGGCGTGGAACGCGTGCATGCCCATCGAGGGCGTGCGGAGCGTGACGCACGCGATCGAAGCGGTGGTGCCGGAGGGTGAGAAGCACCTGCCGCGGAGCCGGGGAACGGTGAAGCTGACCGGCGCGCTGGCGGCGGGCGGCGAGGTGGGTGCGAGCGACTTTGAGCTGCGCGTGCTGGTGACCAGCGGACCGGATGTTCGCCCCGGGCTGGCGACGTTTACCGACGAGATGGGGGATACGTATTTCGCGGCCATCAAGGTGCCGCCGGTGGCGACCGGACAGGTGCCGCCGCGGCGACAGATCGAGTGGTGCGTGGTGGTGGACACGGGGGCGGGGATGAACGCGGAGCAGCGCGAGCTGGCGCAGAAGACGGCGGCGGCGCTGCTCAAGCGGATGCAGCAGGGGGACTTTGTGCGCCTGTGGACCGCGCCCGGACCGGGCGTGCCCAGCGGCGGCGACGCCATAACCGCCTGGTCGCTCGCGACGGTCAAGGCGATGAACGATCATGTGGCGGCGGCCTTAAGCAAGGGCGACGGCGCGAGGGAGACGAACCTCACCGAGACCGTGCGCAGCGCGATGGCGATCAAGGGCACGCCGCAGTTGCAGCGGATCGTGGTGGTGATCAGCGGCGGCGGCTTCGACGACAAGGCGGAGATGCTGACGCTGGCGCAGGGTGATCTGAAGTTCAATCGCTTGTACTGCGTAGCGGTGAAAACGGCGAAGGACTCCGGCGAGCGGGCGCTGATGAGGCTCGTCGCCGGTGCGGGGCGCGGGGCGCTGGGGATTGTGCAGGGCGAAGAGGACATCGAGCCGATGGCGGCGGAGATGACCGGGCGGCTGGCGCGCCCGGCGGAGATCGATTTGAATGTGGGGTCCAACCAGACGAAGGCGAGCGATGTCTATCCGAGGCGCACGCTCGACGTGCTGATCGACCGGCCTTCGCTGGTGATCGGGCGGTACGTGCGGCAGCCGGCGAGCGTGATCTCGTTTACCGGGCGGACTGGGCCGGACGTGAAGTTCACGCTGATGAACCCCGCGGTGACGGACTTGAAGAAGGGCAACCCGGTGATCGGGCTGGTGTGGGCGCGAAGGCGGATCGCGGACATGACGGCGTACGCGAATAGCGCGACGCTACCGACGCTGGAGAGCGAGCTGAGATCGCACGCGATGCAGTACGGTTTGCCGACGCCGTGGACGGCGTTGATCGCGGTTGATGCCAGTGGGACAAATGGCAAATAGCAAATAGCAAATTTGCAAATAGCAAATAAGAAGAAGAGGAAGAGCGGAGTTCGCTTCAGGCCGGTTGGTGGGCTTGGAGGGCTTCGTTTGTGGTTTCGTAGAGGGGGAGGATCTGGTGGAGTTTGGAGCGGTGGAGGGCGTCGCGGACGACGCCGGTGGCACCGACGATGACCACGCGACCGCCCTTGGCGGAGATGGCGTGGTGGATCTGCACCAGTTCGCTCATGGCCAGTGAGGCGAGGAAGCGGAGGTGCTTGAAGTCGAGCAGGACGAGCTTTGGATGGGCGGCGGAGATGCGCATGGCGGCGCGCTCGAGGATGCCCTCCTCGGCGAGGGAGGCTTCCCCGATGAGACGGACGGTCATCGGGGCGGCGGGGTTGTTGGGGTCGATCGGATCGAACTCGATGGAGAGCATGGGCGAGTCTCCTGACGGGAGAGGATATCGCGAGGAGGCGGATGCGAGAACGGATGAAGCGGGAAGATTGTGAAGAATCCATGAACGGCAGGGGATTTGGGCAGGAAATGGCTCGTTGATAACGAGCGAACCCCCGCGAGGGCGGGGGTTCGGGTGGAAACGAGGGGGGGAGATGAATCGGGAGATGAGGAGAAGTGGGAAGGGGTTGGAGGGATCAATACTCGCTGTATTCCTTGCCGAGGGCGTCTTTGTTCCCTGTGGGGGCGTTGGCTTTGACGAGGCCCTTGGTGTCGTCGTAGACCCAGCCGCCGTCGCCGCCGAGGGTGTCGATGAAGGCATTTTTACCGCGGTAGGGGCCAACGGGGAGGGCGGGGATGGAGCGGAGGTAGGGCCCGAAGATGACGCCCTTGGTTTCGTCCTTGGTGTCTTGGATGGCCGTGAGTGTGGTGTCGGAGTATTGGGTGAGGGCGTCGGTGACCTTGGCGAGGGCGGGGTAGGTGCCGCCGTGCTCGGCCTGGAACATCTCCAGGGCGTTGCGGATCTGGGTGAGGTTGCCGACGAGGGCGGAATCACTGGCGGCGGCGGCGCCGCGGCTCATGCGCGGGACAGCGATGGCGGCGAGGATGCCGATGATGACCACGACGATCACGAGCTCGATGAGCGTAAAGGCGGCGTTACGGCGTGACAGAGGACGGTTCATGATCAACTCCCGGCTGTGAATGTCGGGAGTGAGATCCCGACGTTCTTGTATCGACCCCACATGCGGGGGGATTGAGGGGAGGTGGTCAGGCGGGGCGAGGCGGAGCGGGCTGGTCGGTTTGTTACGGCTGAGCGGCGGTGTTCTCGGACGAGAGCGTTCGCGGGAGGGTGAGTTCGATGACTTCCCCATCGGACTCGAAGCGTGCGGAGGACTGATCGACTTTGGTCAGGCGGAAGCCGTCGATGGTCTCGCCCAGGGTGACGGAGTGGCGTCCGCTGAGGCGAACGAGGGCGGACTTGCGGGCGTGGTCGATCGTGACGGCGGTGAGGGTGTGGCGATCACGGAACGCGCGAGCGAGGTCGCTGGAGAGTGGTTTGGAATCAGCTTGCGGCGTGGGGAGCTGGGCGGGCTTGGGGGTGAGCCAGCCGTCGTTGTCGTTGAAGCCGCTGAGGGGGAGAGATTGCGACTGGGCGAGCTCAGCACGGATGTTGGCGAGGCGTTCGGCGATGGAGGGCTGGGCTGTGGGCTGATAAACGGAGGCTGATTTCGCGGTCGCGGCGGGCGGTGCGGCGGGGAAGGTGACATCGGGCGTGGCGGGAGCCTTGCCTGCGACGGAGGTTGTGCCGATGGGGGTTGGGGCGGGGTTGATGGCGGCGGCTGAGGCGGAGGATGGCCCGCCGGCAAAGAAGATGCGGTCGGCGCTCCAGATTGAGCCCGCGGCGAGGAGAATGGCGAGATAGACCTTGCGCTCCTTGGTCAGCTTCATGCTGTAAAGAAGCAATTGGACCGGAGGGTGGGCAAGGGGAAAAAGGTCAGGGGGAGGTTCTGGGACTTTCCTGAGCGGCATACCAGTTCAGGTCGCAGGAGAAAGGCCCGGGCTCGGTGCGGTCTTTGGGGTTGCTGGTCAGGCGGATGGAGACGATGGCGGTGTCGGGGTAGCGGTCGTGGATGGAGGTGAGGAAGGCGAGTGCGGAGTGCCAGGTGGCTTCGCCGCTGAGGCGGATGGGGAGGGTTGAGGCGCGCGGGCCGGGGAGGGGCTGTTCGGGCTTGAGGGTGTTGAGTTTGACGGAGGCAAGCTCGGCGAGTTCGGCGAGGGTGGCGAGGCGGCGGTTGGCGTTGGCGAGTGGTTCGAGGGTGAGGCGCTGCTGCGAGCGGGAGCGGTTCATGGTGGCGAGGGTGGAGTTGAGCTGGGCGCGCTCGTCGCGGAGGGACTGGAGGTTGCGCTGGGTTTCCTCGAGCTTGGCGCGGTCCTGTTCGACGGAGAGGCGGCGCTCTTGCACCGGGCGCACGGCGACGACGTAGACCAAGGCGGTGATGGCGGCGAGCGAGCCGAGGGCGGTGAGGTCGATGGCGAAGAGTGAGCGGGCGGATGGGTTGAACGGGAGCTTCACGGGGTGCTCCTTTGCGGATCGGTAACGGTGCAGACGATGTGGAAAGCGGCGGCGTCGGCGTCGGAGGTTCGGGCGGCGGAGCTTTGACGCAGTTCGACGGAGGCGAAGAGCTGCAGGGCTTCGAGGTTGAGCACGAAGGCGGTGACCTCGCGCGGGCCCTTGGCCAGGCCGCGGAGGGTGAGGGTGTAGCCCGCGGGGCGTGTGGAGGCGGGTTGGGCGGACTTTGCGGAGCGTTCGGCCTTGGGGGCGAGGGGGTCGATGGCGAGGTCGTCGAGGACGAGGCCCTGCGGGCGAGCGTCGGCGACGACGGAGAGCAGGGTGGACCAGTCGGGGTGGGCGGTGACTTCTTTGGCGGCGGCGATCTGGCGCGAGGCAGAGGCGATGTCGAGCTTGAGCTTGGAGACGGCGGAGGTGAGCGCGTCGATCTCGGCGGTGGTCTCGGCGAGGCGGCCTTCGATGTGGACGGACTCGTGATCGCCCGAGAAGGCCAACAGGCAGCCGGAGGCGGCGAGGGTGGTGTAGACGCCCGCGCTGAGGCTCCAAAGGCGGAGGCGTCGCGAGCGAGCGCGGGCGGCGAGGACGGAGGTTGGGATGAGATTGGCGCGCATCACTGTGCAGTCTCCGCGGGGATAGAGGAGTTGAACAGGGAGAGACCAAGGGCAGGGCCGAGGGCGGCGCGGTGGGTGATGGAAGGAGAGTCGATGATTGCACGGTCGGGAAGTGTGACTTCGAGCTGGAGGGCGTCGGCGATGGTCTGGCCGAGGGTTGGGACGCAGGCGAGTTCGCCCATGAGTTCGATGCGGGAGAGGCCTGCCTGGGGCATGAGCTGGGCGACGTAGGCGAGAGAGAGGCGGAGCTGATCGACGAGTTCGGCGGCGTGGCTGATGACCAAGGGCGTGAGAGAGGAGGCGAGCTGTGCGAGGGTGGGCTCGAGGGGTGAGCCGTCGGAGCGGCTGGCGGCGAGGAGTTCGTCGATGATGGCGGGCGAGTCGATGGCGGTGACTTTGACGGCGGCGTCGAGGGCGCGGAAGCGTGCGGTTTCGAGTGCGCGTTCGTAGAAGACCTCGCCCTGGAAGACGGCGGTGAGGGTTGCGCGGTGCCAGTCGGCGCAGAGGATGGGGATGATGCAGCCTTCGTCGTCGGGGCGGGGTGTGATCGCGCGGGCCATGGCGAGTGCGCGGGCGTCGATGGCTTCGACGAAGAGGCCCTGGGATTCGAAAGCCATGACGAGGCGCTCGCCGGCGGCGGAGGGGAGTGCGACGGCCATGTGCTTGGCGGGCTCGCCGGCGCGGGTGGGGATGGGGAGCTGCCAGGTGGCGACGGAGAGGGTTTTGGCGTCGAGCTTGTGGGTGCGGGCGAGCTCGATGGCGGCGAGCTGGTCGACGGGGGCGGCGCTGGAGCGCGGGGGGAGATCGAGCACGGCGGAGAAGGCTGAATCGCCCGGGGCGGCGATGACGACGCGGCGAGAAACGAAGTCGCGGCGGTCGAGGAGACCGGCGACGAGCTGGGCGTCGTGGTCGGGGGTGGCGTCGGGAGCGCGCGGGGCGAAGGCGGTGCGGACGGGGCTGGTTGGGTCGGTGGCGTTCAGCGGCTGGGCGAGGTGGATGCCGCGCTTGGTGATGTCGACCCCGATGGGTGGTGAGATGAGATTGGGGAGGGGGATCAACGGGCACCTCCAGCGCCGGCGGCGGTGAGATCGAACAGCGGCATGAACATGGCGATGGCGACGCAGCCGATGAGCAGGCCGAGGATGGTGAGGATGACGGGTTCGAGAAGGCTGGTGAGGGTTTTGATGAGCAGTTCGTTGTCTTCGTCCATGGAGGCGGCGACCTGGATGAGGACGGAGCCGATCTGGCCGGTGCGTTCGCCTGAGGCGACGGCCTCGGTGACGGAGGGGGTGATGAGGTCGGGGTTTCGGAGGGTGTCGGAGAGGTTTTCGCCGCGGGCGACGCGGTCTTCGGAGGCTTGAAGGAGTTCGACGTAGCAGAGGTTGCCGACGGATTGACGGGTGAGGCGGAGTGCGTCGAGCATGCCGACCTTGGCGTCGAGGAGGACGCCGAGGACGCGGGCGATGCGTGCGGTGCAGAAGCTGGCGACGATGGGCCCGACGCGTGGGACGCGGAGGATGGTTCGGTGGATGAGGGCGGTGCCGGCGGGAGAGCGGGCGGCGGAGAGGAGGGCGAAAGCGGAGAGTGCGAGTGCGGGGAGGATGGCCCACCAGTAGCCGCGGAGGATGTTGGAGAGGGTGATGAGTGCTTCGGTGGAGGGGGGGAGAGCGGCGCCGAGGGATTTGAAGAGGTCCTGGAAGCGTGGGAGGACGAAGGCGATGAGCCCGATGAGGACGAAGAAGGAGACGGTGATGAGGACGACGGGGTAGATGAGTGCGCCGACGATGGACTTGCGGATGTGGACTTGTTGGCGGGCGAGGTCGGCGAGGTTGCGGAGCATGGAGTCGAGGGTGCCGCCGGCTTCACCGGCCTGGACGAGTGCGCGGCAGACGGGGGAGAAGAAGCTGGGGTGCTCTTCCATGGCTTCGGAGAGGCTTCGTCCTTCTTCGACTTTCAGGCGGACGGCGGCGAGGATGTCGCGCCAGGGGCCTTGGGGGGTTTGGCGTTCGACGGCGGCCATGGCCTGAACGAGCGGGGTTTTGGTGCTGACGAGGATGCTGAGTTGACGGGAGAAGGAGGCGAGTTCGGTGAGGTGCCGGGCGGAGCCTTTGGAAGCGCGGGAGAAGGAGACGCCGGCGGTTGCGCCGGAGGCGATGTCGGTGATGGCGGCGTCGAGCTCGTCGATACGTGTGGCGAGGATGCCTTGCTTGCGGAGCTGCTCGGCGGCCTCTGGGCGCGTGGGGGCGTCGATGATGCCGGTGGCGGATTTGCCGGTGAGGTCGTAACCCTGGTAGGCGAGTTTCATGCCGCGGCCCTCCCGTTGGTTGCGGGGGCGGAGTCGGCGGGAGCGGGTTCGGTGACGGCGGGCTCGGCGGTGGTGTTGGCGGCGGCGGGTTTGGCGGATGGGGAGCCGTCGTCGTCCTCGGCCGTGACGCGGAGGATTTCTTCGAGGGAGGTTTTGCCGTCGAGGGCGAGCTGGACGCCTTCTTCGCGGAGGGTGAGCATGCCCTGCTTGCGGACGCAGGCGCGGAGTTCGTGTGTGGGAGCGCCGGCGTGGATGAGGCGGCGGATCTCGGGGGTGACTTCCATGACTTCGTAGACGCCCAGGCGGCCTCGGAAGCCGGAGTCGTGACATTGCTTGCAGCCAGCACCTTTGCGGAAGGGTCGGCCGGCGTGGTCGTTGAGGCCGGCGTCGTGGAGGACGTTTTCGGGTGGGAAGTACTTGGTTGCGCAGACGGGGCAGATGGTTCGAGAGAGGCGCTGGGCGACGACGCCGTTGAGAGCGGAGGAGAGGAGGTAGGGCTCGATGCCCATGTCGGAGAGGCGCGCGACGGCGCCGGGGGCGTCGTTGGTGTGGAGGGTGGCGAGGACGAGGTGGCCTGTGAGTGCGGCCTGCATGGCGACGCGTGCGGTGGGCTCGTCGCGGATCTCGCCGACCATGATGATGTCGGGGTCTTGTCGGAGGATGGAGCGGAGTGCGCGAGCGAAGGTGAGGCCCACGCCTTCGGAGACCTGGATCTGGTTGATGAGGTCGAGCTGGTATTCGACGGGGTCTTCGACGGTGAGGATGTTGACCTCTGGGCTGCGGAGCAGGTCGAGCGCGGAGTAGAGGGTGGTGGTTTTGCCGGAGCCGGTGGGGCCTGTGACGAGGACGAGGCCGTGGGGCTTTTTGAGGACGCGGGTGAAGGTGTCGAGCGCGCCGGGGCGGAAGCCGAGGTCGCCCAGGCGGACGCGGAGGTTGGATTTGTCGAGGATGCGGACGACGATTTTTTCGCCCAGGAGGGTGGGCATGGAGGAGACGCGGAGGTCGATCTCGCGGCCTTCGGCGACGATGCGGACGCGGCCTTCCTGAGGGAGGCGTTTCTCGGCGATGTCCATTTTGCCGATGACTTTGATGCGGGAGACGATGGAGGCGTGCATGCCCGCGGGGGGCTTCATGAGGTCGCGGAGGTGCCCGTCGACGCGGTAGCGGATGCGGGTGCCGCGTTTGTCGGGCTCGATGTGGATGTCGGAGGCCTTGTCGCGAACGGCGGTGAGGAGTGCGACGTTGACGAGGTTGATGATGGGGGAGCCGGCGACGAGGCGGTCGAGGTCGGTGGAGGGTCCTTCGTCGACGGTTTCGCGTTCGACGACTTCGACGTCCTGCTCGGCGAGCTGGGTGAGGAAGGCGTCGACGTCGACGTCGCCCGAGGCGTACTTCTTGACGAACTCGAGGATGTTGGCTTCGAGTGCGAGGACGGGGCGGATCTGGCAGTTGGTGAGTTCGCGGAGGCGGTCGATGGTGGGGAGGCTCTGCGGCTCGGCCATGGCGACGGTGAGGGTGTCGCGGACCTTGAACATGGGCAGGGCGCGGAGGCGTTCGGCCTCGTCGGCGCCGATGAGCTTGAGCAGGTGGGGGTCGATGAGGCCGTGGCGGAGGTGGCACCCGGGGACGCCGAGGCAGCGGCCGAGGGTGTGCACGAGGGTGGGCATGTTGATGATGCCCTGATCGACGAGGAGCTCGCCGAGTCGGCGGGAGCTTCGGCGTTGTTCGTTGAGCGCCTGGTTGAGCTGGTCCGGGGTGATGACACCGGACTTGACGAGCTCGTCGCCCAGACGGGGCTTGGCGCCGGCGGGTTTCACAGGAAGCTCCTGACGGCGGTGTTGACGTCGGCGTAGTTCTCGAACTGGTTGATGAGCTCGGTGAGCTGGAGGACCTCGCGGAGGGTTTCGCCGACGTTGCAGAGCTTGAGTGCGGCGCCGGAGGTTGCGAGCTTTTCGGTGATGTCGAGGAGTGCTTCGAGGCCTTTGCTGTCGACGTAGGCGATGGCGGTGGCGTCGACGATGAAGCGGCCCTGCGAGCGGAGGAGGGCGTCGGTGGCGGCCTGACGGAACGCGTCGGCATCGGGCCCGATGATGGGGCCTTGCGGTGAGAGCACCGTGACTGCGCCGTGGCGTTGGAGGCCGATCTGCATGGTGCGGGGTCCGTGTGAGGTGGATCAGGCGGCGGCTTTGGAGGGGGCGGAGGGTGAGGAGGAAGACGAGGGGGCGGATTCGGGGATGATGAGGGTGAAAGTGGAGCCTTTGTTGAGTTGCGAGGTGAGGGTGATGTCGCCGCCGTGGAGGCGGGCGACCTGGCGGGCGAGGGCGAGGCCCAGACCGGTGCCGGTGATTTTTTCGACGCGTTGGTCTTTGGAGCGGTAGAAGCGTTCGAAGACGAGTTCCTGTTCGTCGGGGGAGATGCCGATGCCGGTGTCGGTGATATCGACGGCGACGGGGCCCTGGCCTGTGCGGACGGCGACGGTGACCTCGCCACCTGCGGGGGTGTACTTGATGGCGTTGGCGATGAGGTTGCTGAGGCAGAGGACGAGCTTGTCGCGGTCGCCCTGGATGACGGGGAGTTTGGGCGGGAGCTTGAAGGCGAGGCGGACGTTTTTGTCCTGGGCCTGGAGGGTGTGGTCGCGGGTGAGCTCTTCGAAGAGTTGGTTGAGGCGGACGTCGTCGACGCGGAGCTTGAGGGTGCCGGCCTCGATCTCGGAGATGGAGAGCATGTCGCCGACCATGCGTTCGAGTCGGCGGGATTCCTGGCTGACGATGTTGAGGTACTTGGCCTTCTGGGCGTCTTCGAGGTTTTCGGATTCGAGGAGTTCGTCGAGGCAGAGGCGCATGTTGGTCAGCGGGGTGCGGAGCTCGTGGGTGGCCTGGGCGACGAAGCTGCTGCGGGAGCGTTCGGCCACGCGCTGTTGGGTGACGTCGTCGATGACCACAACGGCGAAGGACTGATCGCGCGAGCCGACGGCGCGGACGGAGTAACGCAGAACGCCCTCGGTGCCTTCGGCGGCGGTGGAGGCGGATTCGACGGCGGTTTTGACGCGGGTGGTGCCCTTGGCAGATGAGAGGATGGCGGAGAGGACAGCTTGATCCTGAAGGACGGAGGCGATCTCGGTGTTCTGGAGCTTTTCGCGGACGGAGGAGAGCATGATGGCGGCGGCGCCGTTGGCGTAGCGGATTCGCCCGGCGGAATCGACGATGAGCATGCCGACCCAGAGTGCGTCGATGGCGGAGGCGAGCTCGCTGTCTGCGCGGGCTGGGCGGGATTGTGCGTCGGCGGCGCGGGCGACAACCTGAACGCGGGACTGGGTGTTGAGTTCGGTGAGGAGGGTGTTGAAGGCGCGGGCGCGCGGGCCGAGGGAGTCGCTGAGGTGGAGAGTGTCGTGGTCGCGTTGGCCGGTGGCGATCTCGTCGAGTGCGCTGGCGACGGCGCCGAGGCCCGTGAGGCGGCGAGCGGTGTAGGCGGTGAGGACGGCGATGAGGCTGGCACCGACGCCGGCGACGAGGGCGGGGAGGAGGGCGGAGGTGGTTTTGTCGGCGATGAAGGCGGCGCCGGCGGCGGTGGCGGCGGTGATGAGGGCCAGGGGGAGGCTGAGGGTGCGGAGGGAGTGCTCGCCGCGGGTCCTGCGTGGGCGGGATGGAGGGCTGGTGTGCACGAGGGGCTCCGCGAGTGTGGGGGCTGGTCTTGGGGGTTTGGTGAGGCGGTGAGGACAGAACGGGGGCGTGAGAAGCCCGTGCGGTGGATATCGGCCTGCGGGGTGCGGGTCTGAGGCGGGGTTTGATCGGCGGCGTGAGAACGGGGTTCATCCCTGAGATCGGGGCGTGGAGCGCGCGGGTTCTCGGGCGTGAAAGCGCGAAGTTGTGCGGGTAGGCTGACTTTCTCGGACCGGGGCTGTAACCTTGGTTGGACGTTTGGCTCCGAAGGAGGGGCCGGGCTGGAGCGGCGTTTTTTCACCTCGGCGAGCGCGACGCATGAACCCGACTGCTGTTTTGCTGCTGCCGGAGGTTCAGGAGTTGGTGCAAGCGCGCGCGTACGCGGAGCTGCGTGAGGTTCTGCACGGGTTGCAGCACGCGGACGTTGCGGACATCGTGGCGGAGCTGTCGGCGGAAGAGGCGGCCGTTGCGTTCCGGATTTTGCGTCGCGAGGACGCGGGGCATGTCTTCGCGTACTTCCCGGTTGAGAAGCAGGAAGAGCTGATCCGCAAGCTGGGCGAATCGGGTGTGCAGCTTGTTGAGAGCATGGACCCGGACGACCGGGTGAGGCTGCTGGATGAGCTGCCGGCGGAGGTTGCCACGCGGATTGTGGCGTCGTTGTCGCCTGAAGAGCGGAAGACGACGCAGGCGATTCTGGGGTATCCGCCGGGTTCGGTTGGGCGGTTGATGACGCCGGACTATGTTCGTGTGCGGAGCGAGTGGACGGTGGGCAAGGCGCTGGAGCACATCCGCAAGTACGGGCGTGACGCGGAGACGGTGAACGTTGTGTACGTGGTGGATCAGGACGGGGTGCTGATCGACGATATCCGGCTGCGTCAGGTGATCATGGCGGACCCGGAGACGCCGATCGCGACGCTGATGAACCGGCAGTTTGTGGCCCTGACGGCGGACCAGCCGCAGCGGGACGCGGTCGATGCGCTGCTGAAGTATGACCGGGTGGCGTTGCCGGTGGTGGATTCGCGGGGTGTGCTGCTGGGGATCGTGACGCACGACGACGTGGCGGACGTGGCGCAGGAGGAAGCGACCAGCGACATGCACAAGATGGGCGGCGTGGTGGCGCTGGACGAGCCGTTCATGAGCACGCCGGTGTTTTCGCTGTTCAAGAAGCGTGCGCCGTGGCTGGCGCTGCTGTTTTTGTCGGAGCTTCTGACGAGCAACGCGATCGCGTTCTTTGAAGACGAGATCCAGCGGGCGGCGATTCTGGCGGCGTTCATCCCGGCGATTATCTCTTCGGGCGGCAACAGCGGTTCGCAGGCATCGACGCTGGTGATCCGGGCGCTGGGGCTGGGTGAGATCACCACTCGGGATTGGGCGCGGGTGCTCCGGCGCGAGTTGGTGGTGGCGTTGATGCTGGGGCTGATGATCGGGGCGATCGGGCTTTTCCGGATTCACGTCTTCGGGTGGTTTGGGTGGTTCCCGGATCCGGACGTGGCGGATCACTACTCGATTTTGGGCGTGACGATTGCGGTAACGCTGCTGGGTGTGGTGGTGTGGGGGAGCATCATGGGGGCGATTTTTCCGCTGATTTTGAAGAAGTTGAAGTTCGATCCGGCGGGGTCGTCGACGCCGTTTGTCGCGACGATGGTGGACGTGACGGGGATTGTGATTTACTTCACGGTGGCGATGGTGGTTTTGAAGACAACGCTGCTGAGGCCTGATGCGCCGGACATGGACGTGCGGACGAGTCTGGCGGTGAAGGTCTTGGCGGTGGAGGGGTATCGTCAGGGGGATAGTGAGGTTCATCTGAAGGTGCAGAGCGATGAGCAGGCGGACGGGGCGTTTAGTCGGGTGGTGGTGCCGATGAAGGGGATGGAGGGCGGGCTGCCGCGGGAGGGTGATCGGCTGCTGCTGAAGTTCAGCACGCAGACGGCGGCGGGAGCGGCGAAGGTGGATGGCGCGGGGGAGGCGGGTGAGGGGAAAGGCGGGGAGGGCGTGCGGCCTGTGAAGGGGCAATGATGGTGTCCGATAAGGGGCTGAGAAGTGAAAGCCCCGCCTTGGATGAACCGAAGAAAGAACGACGCACGTGAGCACCAGCACAACGACCAACACGGATGTTTCCGGATCAGCGGGCAAGGCCGGTGGAGGCGGCGCGCGAGCGGGCGACGGGGGGAATGTGTTTCGGCAGGAGCGGATTTTTCAGCAGTTGGACCTGTGCACGCAGACGCCGTACGAACGGAGTCACTATGTGAAGCGTGCGTTGTGGGTGGTGGTGGAGCGGACACTGTTTCGGTACAGTCCGCGGAAGGCGCACGGGTTTCGGGTGTGGCTGCTGAACAAGTTCGGTGCGAAGTGTCACCCGACGGTGCTGATCAGACCATCGGCGAAGGTTCGGCACCCGTGGTTGTTGACGCTGGATGAGCACGCGTCGATCGCGGACGATGTGAACCTGTACAACCTCGGGTCGATCAGCGTTGGGGCGCACTCGGTGATCTCGCAGAGTGCGCACATCTGCGCGGGGACGCACGATTACACGAAGCCGGACTTGCCGCTGGTGAGGCCTTCGATTGTGATCGGTCGCGGGGTGTGGATCTGCGCGGAGGCGTTTGTGGGTCCGGGGGTGACGATCGGGGACAACGTGATCGTCGGTGCGCGGGGCGTGGTGACTCGGGACATCCCGGCGGGTGTGATCGCTGGTGGGAACCCGGCGAAGGTTCTGCGGGAGCGGCCGATGCCGGGGATCAACTGCTGAACTCGGGTGTGCGCGTATGGGCTGCGTGGGTGTTTGCGCGCGGTGAAGTTGCGGCGTGCGATCGAGCTTATCGATAATCGTCGATACAGCGCGGCTAGACTCTGCCCCTTGGCTGAGCGGACTTCGAGCGTGTTGTCGGAAGAGGCGGCGGGCGCGGCCCGTACGGGTGTTGATGATTCACGGCGGCTGAGCGGCGGGTGGGTGCTGACGGTGCACGTGCTGTGCGCGGTGCTGATCCAGGGGACGTGGTCGAGCGCGTCGTTCTTGATGCCGGTGATTGTGAAGAAGAGTTTCGACGGGGAGAAGTACCACGCGCTGACGATCACGGTGGCGCCGCTGGTGCTTCTGTCGCTGTCGATCTTCTGGGCGGCGCTGCTTGCGCGGGTGAAGATCGGGCGGTACCTGCTGGTGTACTTTGCGTGCGGGCTTGCGCCGGTGGGCATGATTGCGATGGCGCAGAATCTGACGCAGTTGATCGCGTTGTATTGCGTCGCGGCGGTGGGCGTGGGGGCGTGGTCGGCGGTGCAGGGAGAGCTGATCAGGCGGCTGTACCCATCGGAGCGGAGCGGCAAGGCCTTCGGCATCCTGACGAGCGGGATTTTCTTGTTCGGCGCGCTGGTGAGCCTGGTGGTGGGCAACATGCTGAAGGAGGACCCGAAGGCGTTTCGGGTCTTTCTGCCGGTGATGTGCGGGATGCAGCTTGCGGGCGTGGTGCTGCTGGGGTGGCTGGCGCGGCGGGCGGGTGCGGAGCGTGCGGGATCGGCGGCGGCGGGGACGATCTCACTTGGCGCGACCCTTCGGCCCATCCTGCACATGGGCGAGGTGCTGAAGCGCGACCGGGTTTTCTTCCGCTATGAAGCGGCGTTCATGACCTATGGCGTGGGGTGGATGATCTGCTGGGCGCTGGTGCCTTTGTTGTGTACCGAGGTGCTCAAGCTGAACTACGGCGAGATTTCGGAATCGACGGCGGCGGCGTATCAGTTCACGCTGGCGCTGGTGACGCTGCCGCTGGGGTACTTGAGCGATCGGATCGGGCCTGCGCGATTGACGGCGGCGTGCTTTGCGGGGCTGACGCTGTATCCGGTTCTGCTGATTCTCACCGGCGGAGCGGAGATGCTGATGGTCGCCAGCGTGGTGCACGGCATCTTTGCGGCGGGGGTGAACGTGGGGTGGCTGCTGGGGCCTGTGTCGCTGGCGCCGACGCGGGAGATGGTGCCTCAGTATGTGGCTATTCACGCGAGCCTGGTGGGGCTGCGTGGGGCGGTGTTTCAGTTGTTGGGGGTGGGGCTGTACGCGATGACGGGGCGGATGGAGGTGCCGCTGGTGATCGCGGCGTTGGGCTTCGCGTGGGCGGGGTATCAGATGGCGGGTTTGTGGCGAGAGATGAGGCAGAACGGGCGTGGGCCGGGCGGGGCAGTTGAGAAGAGCGGAGAGAAGAACGGGAAGTGAAGCCGGCGTGCGTGAGAGCGGGTGATCAGTTGGATGAACCTCGACGCTTAGCGGGCTTGGGTTTCTTCGGGCCCAGGCCTTCGTCTTTCAGGGCGCTGGCGGTGAAGGTTTTGCCGGTGGTTTCGCGGTCCCAGGTCCAGGACTTGCCGCGTTTGGCTTCGTAGAACTCCCACATCTCGAACCAGTAGCTGCGGAAGGTGTGCTGTCGCATCGGGGCGAAGTGGGCTTTGACTTTCTTCATGATCTGGGCGGAAGAGCCCTTGAAGCCCAGGATGGTTCGGCCGTGACGGACGCTTTCGGTGTCGAGCGGGAGATGGCTGTAGCGCCCGAGGAGCTGGAGGATGTTTGCGGCGGCGTATGGGCCGATGCCGGGGAGCTCGATGAGGAAGTCGAGGACTTCATCGTCGGTGGTCTTTGGGTTGGTGAGGTGGGCTTCGTCGATCTGGTTGGTGTAGAAGAGCTTGGCGAGGTCGATCAGACGTTGGTCGCGGTAGCCGACGGAGCAGCGGGCGCGAAGGGTGGCGACGCGGGTGCGGGCGAGCTGGGCGGAGGTGGGGAATGCGCCGCCTTCGCCCACGACTTCGCAGAGTCGTTTGTTCATGATGATGGTGCTGGGCCAGGCGACGTTGCAGCTTGTAACGGTTTTGATAACGTCCTCGAAGAGGGTGGGCGAGCGGAAGAGGCGTGCGCGGCCGGAGGCTTTGAAGCGAGGATCGGCGCGGTGGAAGGAGCGCACGACGGTGTGGTCCTCGTGCAGGTTGAGCATTCGGTGGACTTGGTCGGACAGCTCGCGGCGCTGGGCGTCGGAGAGTGTGGATTCGAGCGCGACGGTGAGTGATGAGCCGCGGGGGATGGAGCGGATGGGGACGGTGGAGAAGGCTGGGCGTGGGCCTTGCCAGATGAGGCCTTTGACGGGCTGGTTGTCGAGGGTGAAGGTTCGGTGGAGGGAGAGGGTGTGGGGATTCCAGTGGTTGGGGGCGAGGAGGAAGTAGCCGTAGGAGCAGGCGTCGCGGTGGAGGAGATAATCGCGCGGGACGGGGATGGAGAGGGTTTCGGGATGGTGTGCGGGCGTGGTCATCGCGCGGTGCTTTCTGTGCGAGGGGGAGCGGGAGATCGAAGAAATGCGCTGTGACCTGCACGGCTGTGGAGAGCCGTGCCACCTGAGGGCGCGACCTGGATCAGACGCGGGCCTTGCGGAAGCCGGGGAACATGAAGGAGCCGATGTTGGCGCAGAGACGGTCGGAGACGCGGCGGATGACGTCGCTGTGCTCGGTTGCTCTCGCGCGGATGTCGGCGGCGCTGAGGCCCAGGGTGGAGATGAGGTTGGTGGCGAAGGGTGTGGCGAGGTGATTCTCGACCGCGGCGGCGTCGCACTCGAAGTGGTATTGGAAGCCGTAGGTGCGCAGACCCACGCGGAAGGACTGGACTTTGCAGTCGGGGGAGGATTGCAGGACGGTGCTGTCGGGCGGGGCTTTTTTCACTTCGTGTGCGTGGGATTGGAAGACCGGGGCGTTCCACGGGATGCCGGCGAGGATGGTGTCGGTCTGGCCCGGCGGTGTGCTGGCGACTTTGACGAAGCCGATCTCAGCTTTAGCGGCGGGGCCGACTTCGCCGCCGAGGGCGGCGGCGACGAGCTGGTGGCCCAGGCAGATGCCGACGATGGCGAGCTGGCGAGCGTGAGCGCCGCGGAGGTAGTCCATCTCGGCGTCGAGGAAGGGGGAGGCGTCGCCGACGTTTTGAGGGCCGCCGAGAACGATGACGGCGTCGACGCCGTCGAAGTCAACGGGAACGCCGGCGGCACCGAGCTGATCGAGTCGGCGGAAGTCGAGACGGTGCCCGCGGTCGCGGAGGGCGGGGCCGAGGAGGCCGATGGTGTCGACGGGTGAATGCTGGAAGACGATGATCGCCATGGTGGGCGATGGTACGGGGGAGGAGGGCGGTGGTCGAACGTGCGGGGCGTTGTGGAGCGTTTGACGGATCAGCGGGGCTTGGGCTTTTCTTTGTCTTTGTCGTCGCGGGGTTTGAAGAGTTCGCCGAGGCCGCGTTCGATGCCTTTGCCGATGAGGTCGGCGGGCTTTTTCAGTTGTGAACCGAAGTTCTCGAAGAAGAGCTTGGGGTCGGGGGCGTAGGCGGGATTGGAGAGCGGGCCTGTGACGCGGAGGGGGACCATGGTGCCTTCGGAGAGAACATCGGGGAGGATGCCGCCGAAACCACGCCCCAGGTCGTCGTTGAGTTTGGACATGATGGAGGCGGAGGCGGCGACGGTGGGGATGTAGATGACGGCGTCGATTTCTTTGCGGACGAGATCGACCTTGCCGGTGAGTTTGAACTCGAAGTTGCGGACGGGGAGGCGGACGTCGGTGTAGGAGGCGACGCCGTTGGTGAAGGAGACGACGAAGGGTGGGATGGGGCGTTGCATGAGCTCGCCGTCGGTGAGGAGGGTGCGGTCGAGGAAGCTGCCGAGATCGCGTTTGAAGACGTATTCGATTCGCCCCGGGGTGATGGTGAGGTTGCCGTTGAGCTTGGAGATGTCGCCGTCGAGGGGGATCATCAGGTCGGGGCTGGTGACGGTGAAGGGGGGTTCGATGATGGCGGGCTGGGTGGGCGTTGCGGGCTGAAGGGTGGTGCCGGCGGTTTTCTGAATGCTGGCGAAGAGGGGCAGGACGCCCATGATCTCGGTGTCGCTCTCGAACTTGAGCTGCGCGAGGGAGATGGAGAGGGGCTTTTGCGGGGAGACTTTGAGCACGCCGCGGTCGACGGGGCCGGTGAGCTCGAGGTTGGCTTGCTGGCGGGGAGAGGTCGTTGCGGGGGGGGTGGGTGTGCCGGGGGAGGCGGGTTGTTTCGGCGCGTCGGCGGGTTTGACGGAGGTGAGGCGGGCGTCGAGGGTGCCGAGGGTTGCGGGTTGAGCGTTGGCGGCGGCGGAGGCTGGCTGAGCGGCGGTGACGCCCTTGGCGTTCAGGGCGATGGACATCTCGGGCCCGAGGATGTCGCGGAGTTGCTTGCCGGTGCGGGCGAGTTTGTCGACCAGCGCGGTGGGGAGGCTTGGCGCGTCGATCTTGGCGTCGATGACGGCGCGGGAGAGATCGAGCTCGCCCGCGGGGCTGGCGAAGTTTTTCACGAGCACGTCGGCGGAGAGTGAACCGGCGGCGGGTGCGGGGCCGGCAGCGTTTGAAGGTGCGGCGGCGGTGGATGTGCTCACGCGCGTGGCGGCGGCCTTGACGCTGAGGTTCGTGTCGCCCTTGATGCGGATGGTGAAGCCCTCGATGTCGGTTTGATCGGTTGGTTGATTGGCGGCCACGCGCGCGCCGGGTGCTTGGGGTTTGGAGCCAGCGGCGCTGGGCGTGCTGAGCTTGATCGTCGAGGCGGAGAGTGAGGCGTCGAGCGCGAAGGTGCCGGGCTGGAAGAGCCCGACGCCCTCGATGCCCAGGGCGAGGGTTTCGAGCTTGCCCTCCAGGGTGATCGGCTGCGTCACACGCAGCGATGCCGGTGCGGCGGCGCGTGCGGCGGGATCGCTCTGGGCGAAGAGAGTTTGGTCGAGGAAGGCGGGTTCGACGGTCCAGGTGAACTCGGCGGGTGCGGTGAGGGCGAGGGCCTTGCCTTGCTGGGTGAGCGAAAGGCCGGTGAGATTCAGGCGCGGGCTTTGGACGGTTGCGTTGGCTTTGGTGGTGCCCGGGCCTTCTTTGGTGGCGGAGATGGTGATGGAGGCGGGTGAGCCGAGGGCGCCGCTGACGAGACCGGGCTGATTGAGCATCGTGTCGACGCGCTGCGAGTCGATGTTCGTGATGGAGGATTGCAGTTTGAACTCGGTGAGCGAAGCGGCGGCGTCGAAGTCGGCGTTGATGCTCGCGACGGGCTCTGGGAACTGGCCTTCGATCAGGTCGGCGCGGAGCTGCGCGCCGAGGTGGCCTTCTTTGGAGGTCGGGTTGGTGAGGGCGGTGATGGGGGCGTCGGCGGTGAGTTGGAGATCGCGGAGGCCGCCGGTGAAGGTGCGGGTGGCTGTGAGGGGCAGGTTGGTGACGCGGAGGCCCTCGGGGCTTGTGATGGCGGCGTTGATCGCGACGGCGGAGAAGTCGAAGGTCGGTGAAGAGGATTGACCCGCTGTGGCGGCGGCCGGGGCGGGCTTGATGGCGATGGGCTTGCTGAGTGTGACTTTGAAGTTGAGGTCACCGGTTGCGCTCGCACGCGCTTGCGGGGCGGAGGCTTGCAGCAGCGTGGTGATGGCCTCGGCGGCTTCAGGCGTGAGACGCAGGTTGCCCTGGAGTGCGTTCAGCGTGGCGGCGGATTCGGTGAGTGTTGCGCCGAGCTGCGTGTTGAGGTTGGTTGAGGTGATGACCGCGGTGAACTGCTGCTGGACGGCGGTGCCTTGCAGGGAGATCTCGGTTGAGACTGACGGTCCCAGCACGCCGGCGATGGTGCGGAGTTTGGCTTCGTCGAGCCCGGAGAGGGCGGCGTACTTGGTGGGCAGTGAACGCAGGCTGAGCGTGCCGGTGACGCGGCGGGCGGCGAGGAAGGGGAGCGGCGAGCCTGCGGGGGTCGATGTGGGGAGTAGGCCTTGCACTTGCAGGTCGGTATTGAAGGACCAGCCGTCGTCGCCCGAGGCTTGGGCTTGGAGCTTGGTCGGCGTGCTGGGGACGACGGCGAGTGTGCCCTTGAGCTGGTTCATGCCCACCCGGCGGGTTTGGCCTTCGCGGGTGACGGCGGCGTCGAGGGCGGCGAGATCGAAGGTGAGGGTTGACGTGAGCGCGGGTGTATCGAAACTGCCTGTGCTGGTGCGCGGGAGAGTGAAGCCGCCGCGGAGGTTGGCGGCGCCGCTGCCGGAGATGACGACGCCCTGATCGCCGAGGAAAGCGTTGAGGACGCCGGTGGTGCGGTTGATGTTGACGGCGAGATCGCTCCGGGTTCGCAGTGAGGCGTTGTCGACGATGATGGGGAGATTGGCGGCGATGTTCTGGGCCTTGACGGAGACGTCGGCCTCGATGGCGTTGGGGGTGGCGGCGGCGGCCTTGGCGAGGGCGCGGATGTCGACGCGCGGGCCGAGCTCTTGGCTGAGGTTGATTCTCTGTGCGAGGTCGCCCAGCAGCGGCTGCGCCAAGCGTGTATCGATGTTCATGAGCGAGGCTTCGGCCTGAATCTGCCCGGGGACGGGGCGGAGCGCGCCGCGGTCGGTGAAGAGGTCGCTGGCGGCGATGTTGATCACAAGGTCGCCGGCGGGGGTGGAGTCGATGCTGGCGGTGCCGCCGCCGCGGACGGTGAGACCTTTGGCCAGGTCGGTGCTTTCGACGGTGAGGTTGAGCGGGCTGGTGCGGATGGGGCGTTGGCGTTCGCCGGCGGCGTCGGATGTGGTGATTTGGGCGGAGATGGGGTCGATGGATGCGGAGGCGACGATGGAGATGCCGCGAGCGTCGAAGGTGCCGGTGGAGAAGTTGGTGGGGACGCGGAGAGAGGTGACGGTGAAGCGGGCGGCGGGGGCTGGGGCGGCGGCGTCGAGTGTGATGTTGGATCGTGACAGGGCCTTGCTGATTGCGGGTGAGCGGAGGAGGAAGTCGGTGGAGCGGAGATTGGCGGTGAGCGGTTTGGTTGATTCGAGGTAGCCGCTCGTGATCTTCATGGAGCCGTCGACGAGAACGCCGGCGGAGGTGAGGGTGAGGTCGATGGCGGCTTGTTGGGTGGTACCTTGGGCTTTGAGGCGCAGGTCGGCGGCGGGGCCGAGGGCTTCGCGGAGTTGGCCGTTAAGACCGGCGAGAGCGTCGACGAGGCCGACGGGGGCGGCGGTGATCTGCACGTCGCTGTCGATGGTGGCGGAAGAGAGGTCGGGGGTTCCCTGTGGTGAAAGGAACTTCTGGGCTTTGGTGGTGATCTTGATGGAGCCATCGGGCTGAGCGGGCTGTTTGATGCCGCCGGTGAGGTTCAGCGAGGCGGAGGGTTGGCTTCGGCGAAGGTCGACGGCGGCGTCGCCCTTCAGGGCGGTGATCTGTGCGGAGGCGACGGGGGCACCGGCGCGGTCGAGCTGCGTGTACTTCACGTCGATGCTGGTGATGTCGACGCGGATGGTCTTTTCGGGCAGCGGGCTGGGGTTGGTGGAGGCGGAGGGGGGGGTTGCGTTCCTCGGTGCGATGGCGCGTTGGAAGTTGCTTTCGACGGTGCCGGCGTCGGTCTGGCGGGCGGTGATGTCGGCGGTACCGGTGAGGGTGAGGGTGCCGAGGTCGCTTAGGCCTCCAAGGACGCTCAGGATGCCCAGGGTGCTGGTGGCTTGGAGCTTGGCGACGACGATGCCTTTGTCGTCGAGAAGTTCGATGGAGCCGATGCGGGTTGGGCCGGTCCAACCGACGGAGACGTCGCTGACGCGGAGGGAGCCCTTGATGGAATCGGCGGCGGCGTTCTGGATGATTCCCGGGGCGATCGCGGAGGCGATCATGGGGACAGCGATGATGGTGCCGACGGTGAGCACGCCGAGGGAGGCGCCGGCGATGATGAGGAGCTTTTTCGTGCGTGGTTTCATGGCCATGATCAGGCTGACCTCTCGCGGAAGGTGAACACGATGCGAACAGAGATGCGGAACGGTACACCGCTTGGATCAAACGGCCTGCCGATGGTGTGGGTTCGCACGGAAACGCGGTTTGGGCGCATCGGGTACTGTTGAGGAATGATGATGCCGAACCTTTTCGCAAATCGAGCCGGGTTGAGGTGCGCTCGCGTTGGAATGCTCGCCGCGAGAGCGGGGTTGCTGTTCGTGGCGGGAGCGTTGATGCCGATGGCGTTGCTGGGGTTCGCATCGATCGCATCGGCGGCCACGACAGCAACAAGCCTTGCCCAGCCCAGCACCGCGATGCCCGAGGTGGTCAAGTCACTTGACCTCGCGGCGGCGATTGCGCAAGCGCGGAGCGAATCACGTCTGCTGCTGCTGGAGCTTGCGCCCGGGACGACGCGGAACGGCGCGATCGCGGAGCGATGGTCGTCGCCGATCTTGAAGGCGTGGGCGAAGCGGCACGCGCTGGTGGTGCGGGTGAGCGATATCCCGACGATCAAACTCCTGCAGGAGCAGGGGCTGACGCAGGCCTCCGACGGCGACCCGCTGCTGTTCAAGGACGGCAAGTACGTCCGCGGCTTCAGCATCGCCGCGAACTGGAGCACGCAGAACGACGAGAACAATCAGCCCGTGCGGGTCTATGCGAGCAAGCAGATTTCGCGGATCCCGCGGGCCCCGCGCGGCACGGCGGCGGATGTGGCGCTCATGCTGCGACTGGATTGGACCTGGCGTTCGTTTGAGACGAGCGACCCGGCGTTCTTTGCGGCGCACGTGAAGAGCGCAGCCGAACGGGCAAAGGCGGTGAAGCCCGGTGATACGTCCTTCAGCATGCGGGAAGAAGCGGGCGTTACGCCTTTCATGGTCAGCGTGCCGATGGGCGAGGCGGGCGAGCGGGTGATCCTCGATGCGCTGACGCAGGTGCGTGCGTGGGCAAAGTCGGACAAGCCCGAGGATCTGGCGAAGGCCACCAGCGGGTACACGAGCATCTGGGAGCTGACCGACGTGGCGGGGTCGAACTTTGATTCGGGGCGTTTGTGCATCATCGCGGCGGAGATGCACGCGCTGGCCGCCCGATATGCGCCGGCGAAGGCACGGTTCAAGGCGATGTTCGAGGCGCAGATGACAGCGGTGGACACTGCGGACGCCAAGCGGCTTTTCAGCGTGTTGACGCTGGCGCGGATCGCGGATGTGCACGTGCCGGTCTACGAGTTCTTCGACAACGCCCTGAACGACCCGGACGCGGCGACGATGATGCCGCGGGCGGAGCGGCTGAATCTTGAGTCGATGTTGCCCAGGCTCCACTTCAACGACCCGTTGTCGGAGACGAAGCAGCCGATCACGATCCTTGAGCGGCACGCGAAGATCATCACCGGCAAGCCGCCGCGGACGCTGCCGACGGAAGCGCACGCGAAGGCGGTGGAGTTCCGCAAATGGCTGATGCTCGTGGACGCGGGGCGGGTTGTCGCGACGCTGCGGGTGGCGGGGCGTGACGACGACGCCAAGGCGGCGCGGGAGTTGACGAACAAGACGCTCGGCGAGTCGGCGGCGGTGAAGCGCACGCTGGAACTGACGGACCTGCTGGCGCCGCACACGAAGAAGTAGGGCAAACGCGAACGGGAACGGGGGGTTGAACGTGAAAAGAGCCGTCAGCTTTGGCTGATCCGGGCCTTTTCATGTTCATGTTCGCGTTCAGGTTTCGACTACTTCACGAACGTGCCGCGGTCGCGGTCTTTTTTGACGCCGGGGAACTTCAGGGCCCGGCCGTGGGCGACGCAGTAGATCCCGGGTGGCAAGGTGCCGGCGGCGAAGACGGCCTCGGTGAGGTTCTGCAGGGCGTCGCTGGTCTTCATTTCGAACGGCCGCATGGCGCCGGTGAGGACGATGGGGACGGGCGGTGTGGGGAAGAGTTCGCAGAGTTTCTCGCCGGTGAGGTTGAGCGTGTCGGTGCCGTGGAGGATGACGACGCCTTGAACGTCTTCGGCGTTATGTTCGCTCGGGCTGACGCTGCCCCCCCCACTGTTCACGCCGGCGCCCTCGCCGCCTTGGCTGCCGCCACTTTGCTGCTTTGCTGCTTTGCTGCTTTGCTGGTTTGTCGTCCCAAGGACCGCCCCGACGACCTCGGCGATTCGGCGGCGGTCTTCGTCGGTCATGACCAGCGAGTCCTTGCTCATCAGCTCGATGATCGAGACGCTGGTCTCTTCAAGGCGGAGGCGGCGGAGCATCCGCCGGACGATGGAGCGGCGGTTATTCAGCGCGCCGGTCTGCTCGTCGTAGGTCTTCTCGATGGTGCCGCCGGTGGTGATGAGGGTGAGCCTTCGCATGGCGGGAGGATGGTATGAACGTGAACCTGAACGTGAACATGAAAAAAGACTGCGCGTTGCCGCGCCGTGGTTCTTTTCATGTTCGCGTGTATCCCCGTTCTCTCGCCGGTCTTCGGTACACTCTCGGCGATGGGTGATTTCCCGCGATATCCGCACCGCCCCATGATTTCCCGGCTGCCCGAGGAGTTCTCGCTGGTGCCGAAGTACGTCGGGCTGCGCGAGTTTCGGTTCTCGCTCACGGCCATGGCCGCGCCGTTGTTGATCGCGGGGTTGACGCTGGCCTTTGTCGCGTGGGCCGTGCGAAGGTCGTCGGCCCAGCCCAACGCGTTCAACCCGAACCCGGCGATCGTGGACATCAACTGGATGGACCTGCTGGTGGTGGCGGTTTACTGCTCGGCGGTCTTCATTCTGGGGACGTTCAACCGGCGGCGGATGACGGCCTTCGCGGCCCGGGTGCAGGCGATGGACCGCAACGTCTGCCCGGCGTGCGCGTACGACCTGCGCTCCACCGACGAAATGCTGCCATGCCCGGAGTGCGGCGACACCACGCCGCGGGAGATCGCCCGCGAACAGTGGCGGAACTGGTTCAGCCTCATGGGCTTTAAGGTCCATCATGCCCGCGAGCGAAGCATGCCGTGAACGTGACCTGGCAAGCGGCATACGGCCATTGAGCACACGCTGAACTGGATCTTCGGCAGCGTCCAAGGCTCCTTCCTGCTGTGCCATGTGCGATGTGGCCCTGTGCCATGTGCAAAGTGACTTTGCGTCCTAAACTCCCCCTCCATGTCCCAACTCCTCGACGCTTTGGCCCGTTGGAAGCCCTTCACCGCGATTGTCGTTGGCGATTTCATGCTCGACGAGGTGGTTTCGGGGGATGTTGACCGCCTGGCCAACGACGCGCCGGTGCCCGTGGTGCTGGTGAAGCAGACCACGCAGACGCCCGGCGGGGCCGCGAATGTGTGCTTGGACCTGGTGGCGCTCAAGGGGCGGGTTTTCGCGGTGGGTGTGACCGGGAGCGATCACGCGGGGGACCGGCTGCGCGATCTCTTGAGTTCGTCGGGCGTCGACTCGGCGGGGGTGCTTATTGATGCGGATCGGCCCACGACGGTGAAGCGCTCGATCGTTGGGCTTGCTCAGCATCGCCACGCGCAGAAGATGTTCCGGCTGGACTACGAGTCGAAAGAGGCCGTGGGAGCTGAGGTGGAGCGGCGGCTGCTGGCGCACGTTGAAACGGCGCTCGACAAGGCCCTGCGTGATGCAGGTGCGCGGGGTGAGGATGTCGCTTCGGTGGTCGTGTGCATCGAGGATTACCACAAGGGTGTCTGCACGCCGCGGGTTTGTCAGGGTGTGATCGGGCTGTGCAGGGCCCGGGGCGTTGAGGTGCTGGTCGATCCGGGGGCGATCGCGGACTATGCACGCTATCGCGGGGCGACGACGATCACGCCGAACCGCTCCGAGGCGATGCTGGCGATTGGGGGGACTTTCAACGTCGGCGGAGAGCTCAAGCCCCCGGCGGCAACCAAGGGCCATACGCCCGAGGACTTCGTCGAAATCGCTTCGTACCTGGTGCAGACCTTGGACCTGCGCGCGGCGGTGATCACACTCGATAAGCACGGGGCGCTGCTGCTGGAACGCGGCGACGACGGCACGCCCGGCGAGGCCCAGAGCATCCCCACCACGGCGCGCAAGGTCTACGACGTCACCGGCGCGGGCGATATGGTGCTGGCGGCGCTGGCGGCGGCGCGGGCCAACGGGCTCGCATGGGCGGATTCGGTGCGATTCGCGAATGCCGCGGCGGGGCTGGAGGTCGAAGAGTTCGGCGTGGTGCCGATCCCGCTGGAGCGGATTCATCAGGACCTGCTGCGCCGCGAGGCCGCCACACGCGGGAAGCTGCGCACGCTGGACCAACTGAAGGTCGAGATCACGGCCCTTCGGCAGCACGCCAAGACGGTCGGCAGCACGCCGCCGAAGGTGGTTTTTACCAACGGAGTTTTCGATGTACTCCACGCAGGCCACGCCGCACTTCTTCGGCGAGCGAAGGACCTCGGCGATTATCTGGTGGTAGCGATCAACACCGACACAAAAGTGCGGCAGTACAAGGGGCCCAACCGACCGATCAACGATGAATCGCTGCGGGCCTTCGTCCTCAGCCAGCTTGAGAGCGTTGACGCTGTCATTGTGTTTGAGCAAGATACTCCAATCGACGTCATCGATGCTCTGCGTCCTGATGTTCTGGCAAAGGGCGATGAGTACGCTGACACTCAAATCCCTGGAGCCGCGTTGGTCAAAAGTTACGGAGGAGCGGTGCATCGCCTTCCGATGGCTCCGGGCTTGAGCACTACTGGAGTGCTTCGCGCGATGAACGATCCTCGTGCAGAAACAACTTCAAGTCAAACCCATCGAGCGAGATTTATCGATGACAAACCTCCCGCATGATTCTGATCTGATTCTCCTTCCAGATCAGACTGATAAGTCGCCGGAGAAACTCGACCTGTTGGATCCGCGGGAGAAACAGCGTATCGATGTCCTGCTGAAGGTCTTTGATACATGCATCGCTCAGGAGCGTGCAATCAAAGATGAAGAATCAAAGTGGGTAACCTACTTACTAGCTTTCTACGCTGCGTTCTTGGGTTCACTCACTTTTGTTGCGAAGGAAATATTGAACCAGCCACTGAACCAGAGTTCGGGCACATCCCTTCCGATGTTGTTGTGGGGTTTTGCACTTCTTGCAGTCTTTGCTCACCTCGTCTTTGCCAGGGCATTCTCGGTTTTTCGCTTTGCATACTACCGCGTTCGTGCTCGACTGCAACGGACTTGTCAGTTGCTTCGATTGGACGATCCATCGGCTTGGCCGGACGGTAAGGCGATTCAGGGCAGGATCAGGCCCGTGGCTGACATCGCTGCGTACTCAGATTGGGTCACGCGAACACTTCCGCGAGATTCGTTCGTGAGCAGACTGTTGATCCTCATGCTCGGACACATGCCGGCGTGGCTTCTGTTACTGGTCTGCTTTCGATTCGATTCTTGGTCGGCCAACGCGACAATGCTCGGTATCGGTGTAAGCGTGCCCGCCTTAACAGCAACCTATCAAATCTTCGAGGATTACCGTCACTTTCTGCGAGTTGGTCGTCGCGATTTCGCGCTACGGATTATCGCGTCTCTCCCCATCATCGGAAAACGCTGAATACAACCAATCATCGCCCAAACGCTTGACAAACACCGCGATTGGTGTCATGGTGAAGTTCCGTGGGACCCGGTTCCGGAGAACCCGCCGATGTGCAGTTTTTCAGTGTGTGTCGATCTGTCGCTCGCCCGAACCCGGGCGGCGTGGCTGTGCGCGCTGGTGATGTTCTCTGTCGGCGGGGGGCTGAGCTCGCCGGTACTCGCCTCGCTCCCCAACGTGCCCGTGCCGGTTGAGAACCCCATCACCGAGCAGAAGCGCATCCTGGGCAAGATCCTCTTCTGGGATGAACAGCTTTCAACCTCAGGAACGATGTCCTGCGGCACCTGCCACACACCCGGTCGCGCAGGGGCCGAGGGACGCATCGCCACCAACCCGGGGCCCGATCCGAACTCCACCGCCGACGATATCTCCGGCTCGCTGGGCATCGTGCGCTCCGACGAAGCCAACGACTACATCCGCGAGGCGATCTTCGGCGTCAACGTGCAGGTCACGCGCCGGGCCGCCGGCTCGTTCTTCATGGCGGCGTGGGCGCCCGAGGCTTTCTGGGACGGTCGCGCCCGCGGGCAGTTCATCGACCCGCAGACGGGCGAGATCGCCATCGCCTCGGGCGGTGCGCTCGAATCCCAAAGCATGCACCCGCCGCTCAACCCCGCCGAGATGTCCAGCACAGGCAACACCTGGAACCTCATCACCGCCCGGCTGGTGGATGCCAAGCCCCTTCACTTCGCCACAACACTGCCCACCGACATCGCCGCCGCCCTCGCCAGCAAACCGACCTACCCGCAGCTCTTCGCCGCGGCCTTCGGCGACGGAGCCATCACCTCCAAACGCATCGCCTTCGCCCTGGCGACATACCAGCGCACCCTCGTGCCTGATCAGGCACCCATCGACCGCTACGAACTGGGCATCCCCGGGGCCATGACCAACAGCCAGATCCAGGGCCTCGGGGCCTTCAACGGCGCCGGCCCCTCCTGCTCGGTCTGTCACAGCGGACGACTACTCACCGACAACTCCTTCCGCGCACTGGGCATCCGCCCGCCCGCCGAAGACCCCGGCCGACAACTCGTCACAGGCGACATCAACGACCGCGGCAAGTTCCGCACACCCTCCCTCCGCAACGTCGGGCTCAAACGCCGCTTCATGCACAACGGCAAGTTCACCACCATCACCGAGGTCGTCAGCTTCTACAACCGCACCAACGGCGCACCGGCCAGCTTCGCCGACAACCGCGACCCCCTGATGCCCGCCATCAGCATCTCCAGCAGCAACGTCAACCCGATGATCGATTTCCTGACCAACGCCCTGACCGACACGCGCGTAACCGCCCAGACCTTCCCCTTCGATAAGCCCACCCTCTACTCCGAACGCGCAAGCGCCGCCAAAGTCTCCTTCCTCGCCGGCGGCATCGCCACCACCGGCAACTACATCCCCGCCATCATAGTCGACTCCGTCCCCTTCGTCGGAAACGCCGCTTTCCGCGTCGGGCTCGATTCAATCTCCCCGCTGAGAACCGCTCGCCTCGGCGTCGCCACCTCGCCCCCCGTCGGCGGCCTCATCACCCCCACACGCTTCGTCTTCACTCGAACCACCGAAGGCCCCGGCAACAAATCCGGAATGCTCACCGCCAAACTCTACCTCAACCCGCGCCTCTTTCAGGACGGCGCCACCTACTACTTCCAGTGGTTCATCGACGACCCCGCCGCACCCAACGGCCTCACCGCTTCCAACATCGCCAAAGTCCCCGTCTTCTGCGGGTTCTACGGCTGCTTCGCGCCCTGCAGCCCCTCCGACCTCGCCGACGACGCCGGCAACCCTCTCCCCTCCTCCGCTTCCAACTCCGGTGTCAACGAGGGTGATTACAACGCCTTCTTCTCCGCCAACGGCTTCTTCGAGCAGAGCTCCCTCGGACCCGAGGCCATCGGCGCTTCCTGCGATATCGCCGACGATCAAGGCAACCCCCTCCCACCCTTCAACCCCGCCCCGGGCGCCAACAACGGCGTCAACGAAGGTGACTTCAACTGCTTCTTCAACAACTTCTTCATCCCCTGCGCCGGCTGACCCACACCCCCCCGTTCCACCACCCCTCTACCCACAACCCCTGGCACCAACTCCCGCTGCGTGGTAGGTATACAGCTCCTTCGCGTCGGTGTCGTTGCCTCGGATCGTCGCCTTCGCCTGCCCCTCGGCACTCGCCACCGAGGAGTACCACGCATCCGACCCATCCAGCCCGTCCGCCGGCACGCTCACGTCCTCACGCCAGGCCAGCAGCGTACACCCCGGGTCCCACTTGTACTCCTTGATCGTCGTGGTGGCGGTGGAGTCCTTCGCCGTCACCACCCGGCCCCTTTTCTGCCCAGACC
>Ga0068877_10000370_pt1 | contig 38661 bp, 33 predicted proteins | sample NOAtaG_FD_66437 | JGI IMG/M metagenome (GOLD analysis project Ga0068877, IMG submission 66437) | Freshwater lake microbial communities from Lake Erie, under a cyanobacterial bloom - NOAA_Erie_Diel6S_1000h metaG | ecosystem: Environmental > Aquatic > Freshwater > Lake | place: USA: Ohio, Lake...
CTTCATGCCGATCCAGGCCGGGTCGACGACACGCATGTCCAGCGACAGCACGCGCGCCAGGCCGTCTAGGGCGCGCGGGTAGTTGCCCGAGAAGCCGATCGCGCACGGACGCGTCGTGCTGCCCCCGCCGGGCACCGCCAGCGTCACCTCCTTCAGCGTCAGCGTGAAGGCCTCGCCGCTGGCCGGGTTGTCGATGTCGACGGCCCAGGCGAGCGTGCCCTCGGTGCCGGTGCGCGGCTCGTCGCGGGCGAACATCGCGTCGATCACCGGGGTCGGTCCCGCGTCGGCCGGCCCGCCCAGCGCGCCCAGCTGCTCGCAGCGCCAGCGCAGCACGGCGGCCATCGCCGCCACGACGCCGGGGAAGCGCCGCTTCTCGCCGCTGGGCGGGAACGGCATCTCGAAGCCGTGCTCCTCGGCCACGGTGGCCAGCGCGTCGAGCTTGAGGCGCAGCCAGGCGGCATCGTTGGTGCGCAGGTCCATCGACAGCGTCTTGGCCAGCGCGCCGAGCGCCCGCGGCTGCTCGGCGCCGTTGACCCAGACCTCGAACGGGCGCGGCGGCGTGCCCTCCTCGCCCACGAACAGGGCGAAGTCGCCGAACGCGTGCTGGATCAGGTAGGTCCAGGCGGCGTTGCCGCCGGGAAGCTCGGGGCGGCCGGGCCAGCGCAGGCTGGCCAGCACCGGCTGCGGCGCGCGCTCGAGCACCATCCGGCGGTTGGCCTCGTGGACCGACTCCTCGATGGCCATCGGCGCGGCCGGCTCGGCAGCCGCGCTCAGCACCGAGCCGAGCACCGCGTTGGGCCGGTAGGTGGCCAGGCCCTTCGCGCCGCCGCGCCAGGCCTGCAGGTACAGGTCCTTGAAGTCCTCGTACGGGTAGTCGGCAGGCACGTTGACGGTCTTGCTGATCGCGCTGTCGACGTAGGGCGCCACCGCCGCCACCATCGCCGCGTGGTCGAGCGCACTCATCTCGAGCGCCGTCACGAAGGCCGGCGTCAACGGAGCGTCATCGCCGAATAGGTGGCGGTACAGGCGCCACGCGTGGTCCTCGACCCGGTACTCCCTGAACCCGCCGTCGGCCGTGCGCTTCCTGCGCGTGTAGGTCCAGCTGAACGCCGGCTCGATGCCGTTGCTGGCGTTGTCGGCGAAGGCCAGGCTGATCGTGCCGGTGGGCGCGATCGATACCAGGTGCGAGTTGCGCAGGCCATGGGTGCGGATGCGCGCCTGCAACGCCGCCGGCAGCCGCGAGGCGAAGGTCGCACCGCTGCCGGGCCCGGGTGCGCCCAGGTAGCGGTCGGCGTCGAACAGCGGGAAGGCGCCGCGTTCGCGCGCGAGGTCACAGCTCGCCCCGTAGGCCGCGTCGCGCAGCACCTCGGCGATGCGCGCGGCCATCCGGCGCCCGGGCTCGCCGTCGTAGCGCAGGTTCAGCATCACGAGCGCGTCGCCCAGCCCGGTGAAGCCCAGGCCGACACGGCGCTTTCGGCGCGCTTCCTCCTGCTGCTGCGGCAGTGGCCAGACGGTGACGTCGAGCACGTTGTCAAGCATGCGCACGGCGGTAGCCGCCAGCGCCGCGAAGCCCGCCTCGTCGAAGCGTGCGGCGGGGCCGAAGGGGTCGCGCACGAAACGCGTCAGGTCGATCGAGCCCAAGCAGCAGCAGCCATAGGGCGGCAGGGGCTGCTCGCCGCAGGGGTTGGTGCAGGTGATCGTCTCGCAGTACGCGAGGTTGTCGTCGCGCTGGATCGTGTCGAGGAACAGCACGCCGGGCTCGGCGTGGTCGTAGGTCGAGCGCATGACCTGGTCCCACAGCGCGCGCGCCCTGGCGCGGCGGTAGACCCACTGCCCGTCGGCGCGCTGCGCGGCGCCGGCCGCCTTCAGCGCCGGGCCCGGCTCGGCACGGTGCACGAGCTCGACCTCGGCGTCGGCCTGCACGGCGTGCAGGAAGGCGTCGGTGACGCCGACCGACAGGTTGAAGTTCCTCAGCCCGCCCTCGTCCTTGGCATGGATGAACTCCTCGATGTCGGGATGGTCGCAGCGCAGCACGCCCATCTGGGCGCCACGCCGCGCGCCGGCGCTCTCCACCGTCTCGCAGCTGCGGTCGAAGACGTGCATGTAGCTGACCGGCCCGCTGGCGCTGCTCTGCGTGCTCTCGACCCAGGCGCCGCGCGGGCGGATGCGGCTGAAGTCATAGCCGACGCCGCCGCCGCGGCGCATCGTCTCGGCCGCCTCGGCCAGCGCCGTGTAGATGCCCGGGAAGCCCTCGTGGGCCTGCGTGATGCTGTCACCCACCGGCTGCACGAAGCAGTTGATCAGCGTGGCCGACAGCGGCGTGCCGGCTGCCGACTGGATGCGGCCGGCCGGCACGAAGCCCGCGGCCAGCGCCTCGGCGAAGCGCCGCTCCCAGTGCGCACGCTCGTGCTCCGCCTCGGCGCGTGCCAGCGCGCGTGCCACGCGGGCGTGCACGTCGGCGGCGTCCCGCTCGTCACCCTTGGCGTACTTCTCGGCCAGCACCTCCAGGCTGATCGGCTGCGCGGGCAGGCCCGCACGCCGGTGCGGTGCGGGCGCGGCAGGGGCGGCAGTCATGGTGGGGCGATGTCCGGGGTGCCGGAGCGCCGGGCCGCAGCGAGACGGCAGGGCCCCGACGGCGGGCGCCGGGCCCGCCCGCCGGCTCTTCAGTGCAGCACCAGCAGCGGCAGCTTGGTGCGCGACATCACGTTCTTGGTGTGGCTGCCGAACAGCAGTTCGCCGAAGGCGCCGCGGCCGTGGGTGACCATGACGATCAGGTCGCAGCCCTGCGCCGCGGCGGCGTGCGCGATGGCGTCATCGATGTCGTCGTTGCGGGCGAAGCGGCCCTCGAAGGGCACGCCGGCCGCCGCCGCGCGCGCCTCGAAGGCCGCCAGCACCTGGCGCGCGTGCTCCTCGGTGCGCGCCTCGTGCTCGTGGGCCTCGCGCTGGTAGGCCGCCGCGGTCGACGCCATCGTCGGCAGGTCGGGGAAGGGCTCGGCGACGAAGCCGGTGACGCGGGCGCCGAGCTTGGCGGCCAGACCGAGGCTGACCTCGGCGGCACGGTCGGACAGTTCGGTGCCGTCCACCGGCACGAGCAGATGCTTGAACATGGCGCGGGTCTCGCTGCAGCAGCCGGGGCGGGAAGCCCCGATGAGGTCAATGTAGGGGCGACCCGGGGGGGCCGCTTGATCGCGATCAAGGCCCCGCTGCCGGCCGCCGCGGCACCCTTGCGCCGGTCGCGCGAGCGCCGCGACAGCAGACTTTACAGCCGCGCGAGCAGCGCGGTCACCTCGGCCTGACGCGCGAAGTCCTGCCGGTTCTGCAGCGCGCGCAGCTCCTCGCGGGCGCGCGACTTGTCGCCGCTCGCGATCAGCAGCTCGGCCAGCCGCAGCCGGTAGTCGCCGTTGCGGGGCTCGAGCTGGGCGGCGCGCTTCTGCAGCTCGGTGGCCTGCTCGATCCGGCCGTCCTTCTGCAGCGCGAGCGACAGCGTGTCGAGCACCGCCGGACGGTCGGGCAGCAGCGTGTTGGCGCGCTCGGCGATCGCGGTGGCGCCGGGCTTGCCCTGCTGGATCATCAGCCAGGCGATGTTGTTGAGCGCCGGCCCGTGGCGCGGCTGCACCTCCACCACGGCGCGGTAATGCGCCTCGGCTGCAGCCCAGTCCCGGCGGGAGGCCGCCACGGATCCCATGTGGTAGCGGAAGCCGATGTCCTTCGGGTTCTCGCGGATCCAGTCCGCGGCCATCCGGTCCGCCGCCGGACGGTCGCCGGCCGCCAGCAGCGCGTCGTGCAGGCTGGTGGCCAGACCGCTGGACTTCTCGCGCTGCAGCGCGGAGCGGAACGCGGCCGCTGCGAGCGCGTGGTTGCCGGCGCGCCGCGCCACCTCGGCCTCGACGACGTGGCCGAAGGCGGCGGCGGGCTGCATCGACTGCAGCTTGCGGGCATGCGCCAGCGCCTCCTGCGTGCGCCCCTCCATCGAGGCCAGCAGCGCGCGGCCGCGGAGCACGGCGGGGTTGTCGGCATCGAGCTCACCGGCCTGGCGCAGCGCCTCGGCCGCCCCGGACGCGTTCTTGGCGGCCAGCTGCGCGTCCACCATGCGCAGCAGCGGCAGCACCTGCCGCGGCTGCATCGCCACGAGCTGCCTGAAGGTGCTCACGGCGGCCTGCGCCTCGCCGGCCGCCAGTTGCGACCTGCCGAGCAGGTCGAGCACCCCGGCGTGGTCGGGCAGCGCCGCCGCGGCATCGCGCGCCGCCTCCAGCGCACCGGCGCGGTCCCCCTGCGCCTGCAGCGTGCCGACGAGTTCGATGCGCGCCGCCACGAGGCCGGGGTCGGCCTTCACCGCCTGGCGCAGCGCGGCCACGACGGTGGCATCGGCCGCGCCGATCCGCCGCTCTAGGCGGGCCAGCGTCAGCGGTGCGCGGCCGTCGGCCGGGTTGGCCTTCGCGAAGTCGGCCAGGCGCTTGCGCGCCTCGTCGATGCGGTCTGCGCGCGCATCCAGCCCCGCCAGGCCAGCGACCGCGCCAAAGGCCTTGGGGTCCTTCTTCAGCGCCTGCTGGTAGGCCGCAGCAGCCCCGGCGGTGTCGCCCTGCGCGAACAGCACCTGCCCGCGCAGCACGTCCGCGATCACGTTGCCCGGTTCCTTGCGCTGCAGCCGGTCCAGCGCCGCGAGCGCCCCCTTGGCGTCGTTCTGCGACATGCGCGCGGCCACGAGCGCGAGGTCGGCCATCGAGGCCTGCTCGCCCGAGGCGATGGATTGCAGGTTCGACAGGCCGGCGCCGGACTCGCCGCGCGCCATCTGCATCATCGCCAGCGCGGTGCGCGCCGAAGGGTCGTCCGGGCGGGTCTTGACGGCGCGCTGGAACGCGGCCTGGGCACGCTGGACGTCGCCGGCACGCAGCATGGCGCTGCCGGCCTGCGCGAGGGTCTCGGCGTCGGCCGCCGGGCTGTCGACCACCGGCTGCAGCACTTCCACCGCCTTGTCGGCCTGGCCCAGGGCCATCAGCGTCTGCGCCATCAGCCGGCGTCCGAGCACGCTCTCGGGGTGGGACTTCAGCAATCGCGCCAGCAGCGACTGCGCCTGCGACCAGCGCTGAGTGCTCATCTCGGTGGCCGCGGCCAGCAGCAGCGTCTGCATGTGGTTCGGCACCGCGCCCAGCAGCTGGGTCGTCAGTTCGCGGGTGACCGCGTAGTCGCGCGCGGCATAGGCCAGCTGGGCCTGCAGCAGCAGCGTTTCCGGGCGCTTCGGCGCCACCTTCTGAAGCTCGGCCAGCTCGGCCTTGGCCTCCTCGACCTTCCCGCTGCGCAACAGCAGCTGCGCGACACCGTCGCGCGCCGCCACCGAGCGCGGGTGCGCCTGCGCCACCTCGCGGTAGGCCTGCATCGCGCCTTCGACATCGCGGCGCGCATGCAGAAGCAGCGCGGCCTTCATCAGCCCGGCCGCCTCCTGGGTCTTGTCGCGGGTCCACAGCGCCTCGACCTGGGCGAGCGCGTCGTCGCTGCGGCCCTCGGCTGCGTCGAGCTGCGCCCGGGCGACAACCGCGGGCGCGTAGTCCGGGCGCAGCAGCAGCGCCTCGTCGAGCAGCGCCCGCGCCTCGCCGGCCTGGCGCTGGCTGGCCAGCGCGGCGGCCTGCAGGGTGCGGACCTCGGCCAGCACAGCCGGGTCGGCCGGCTTGACGCCCTGCAGCTCCGTGACGGCCTGGCCGCCCTGGCCGGTTGCAAGCAGCGCCCGTGCGAGGTCGAGGACGACCTGCTCGGCCGGCAGGCCGAGCTCGCGCGCCTTCTGCAGCTCGACGACGGCGCCTGCAGCATCGCCCTTGGCCAGCAGCGCCTTGCCGAGCAGCTGGCGCGCCTGTACCGACTGCGGCTGCTTGTCCAGTGCTCGCTTGAGCTCGATGATCGCGGCGGCGGACTCCCCCTTGTCAAGATGCGCCCGAGCTGCCTCGATCAGCTGGGGCGCGGACGGATCGGAGCCGCAGGCGGCGAGCACGACCAGGGCCAGGGCGAGCACGCGCTGCGGTGGGAGCAAGATGCGCATCGGGGTCTCCGCAGAGCTGAACCAGCAGATGCTAGCCCCCCCTTGGCCCGAGCCCGACTCCCCCGTTCCAGGGTTCCGCGCAGTCGGCCACGCGCTGACGGCGGCGAGCATGACCGATGTCCGCCCACGCCCGGCGCGCCGGACCCTCCGGCGGGCCCGGCGCGGGGGGCCGGGCGTGGTGCCGATGCCCGCGCCGCCGCCTATCATCGGCCGCCCGCCCCTCCCCCGACGACTCCAGGAAGGCCTTGCCGATGACCCGCGTATTCAACTTCAGCGCCGGACCCGCGGCACTGCCCGAGCCCGTGCTGCGCCAGGCCGCGGAGGAGATGCTCGACTGGCACGGCAGCGGCATGGGCGTGATGGAGATGAGCCACCGCGGCAAGGAGTTCATCGCCATCGCCGAGGAGGCCGAGGCGCTGCTGCGCAGCCTGCTCGCCGTGCCCGCCGGCTACCGGGTGCTGTTCATGCAGGGGGGCGCAATCGCGGAGAACGCCATCGTCCCGATGAACCTGCTGCGCGGCAAGTCGGGGGCCGACTACATCGACACCGGCGAATGGAGCCGCAAGTCGATCAAGGAGGCGCGCAAGTACTGCGCCGTCAACGTCGCCGCGAGCGCCGCGGACAGCGGCTACACGACGATCCCGCCGCGCGAGACCTGGAAGCTCGACCCGGACGCGGCCTATGTCCACATCTGCGGCAACGAGACGATCGGCGGCGTGCAGTACCACTGGGTGCCCGACACTGGCGACGTGCCGCTGGTGGCCGACCTGAGCAGCGAGATCCTGTCGCGCCCGCTCGACGTGTCGCGGTACGGCCTGATCTACGCCGGCGCGCAGAAGAACATCGGCCCCTCGGGCCTGACGCTGGTGATCGTCCGCGACGACCTGATCGGCCAGCCGCACCCGCTGCTGCCCAGCGCCTTCGACTACAGGACGGTGGCCGACAACGACAGCATGTACAACACGCCTCCCACCTACGCCATCTACATCGCCGGGCTGGTGTTCAAGTGGCTGCAGGCGCAGGGCGGGCTGGCGGCGATGGAGGCGCACAACCGCGCCAAGGCCGCGCTGCTGTACGACCACCTCGACACGACGGCTTTCTTCAGGGCGCCGGTGGCGCGCGACTGCCGCAGTTGGATGAACGTGCCGTTCAGGCTCGCCGACGACGCGCTGGACAGCGAGTTCCTGAAGGGGGCGGAGGCGCGCGGCATGGTGCAGCTCAAGGGCCACCGCTCGGTGGGCGGCATGCGGGCGTCGATCTACAACGCGATGCCGCTCGCGGGCGTGCAGGCGCTGGTGGACTACATGAAGGAGTTCGAGGCCCGCCATGGCTGACCCGGCCGCCGCGCCGGCACGCCTGGGCGTGCTGGTGCTCAACCAGATCGCGGCCGGCGGCCTGGCGCTGCTGCCGCCCGAGCGCTACCGTGTCGGCAAGGACGTGGCCGACCCGGCCGCGATCCTGGTGCGCAGCGCCGACATGCAGGCGATGCCGCTGCCGTCGGGCCTGCGGGCCGTCGCGCGGGCCGGCGCCGGCACCAACAACATCCCGGTGCAGGCCCTGAGCGCGCGCGGCGTGCCGGTGTTCAACGCGCCGGGCGCCAACGCCAACGCGGTCAAGGAACTGGTGCTGTGCGGCATGCTGATGGCGGCGCGGCAGGTGGCGCCGGCGCTGCAGTTCGTGGCCCGCCTCGACCCCGGGGCGCCCGACCTCGACCGGCAGATCGAGGACGGCAAGAAGGCCTTCGCCGGCTTCGAGCTGGCCGGCCAGACGCTGGGCATCGTCGGTCTGGGGCGGATCGGCTGCCTGGTCGCCGATGCGGCGATCCGGCTCGGCATGAACGTGCTCGGCCACGACCCCGACATCACGGTCGACGCGGCCTGGAGCCTGCCGTCGCAGGTGCGGCGCGCGGCGAGCGTCAACGAGGTGCTGCGCAGCGCGCAGTTCGTGACCCTGCACGTCCCGCTCGTGGAGGCCACGCGCCACCTCGTCAACGACGGCAACATCGGCCTGATGCGCGAGGGCGCCGTGCTGCTGAACTTCAGCCGCGAGGGCGTGGTCAGCGACGCCGCGGTGGCCGAGGCCCTCGGCACGGGGCGGCTGGCCCACTACGTCTGCGACTTCCCGAGCCCGGCCACGATCGGGCGGCGCGGCGTGATCGCGCTGCCCCACCTGGGCGCGAGCACCCGCGAGGCCGAGGAGAACTGCGCGGTGATGGCGGTGCAGCAGCTGCGTGCCTACCTCGAGCACGGGGAGGTCGCCAACGCCGTCAACTTCCCCTCGGTGCGGATGGAGCGCGAGTCGCGCTTCCGCGTCGCCATCGCCAACAGCAACGTGCCCAACATGCTGGGCCAGATCTCGACGACGATGGCGCGTGCCGGGCTGAACATCCACAACATGGTCAACAAGAGCCGCGGCGCGATGGCCTATACGCTGGTCGACGTCGACAGCGCAGTCGACCCGGCGGTGCTGCAGGCGCTCGGCGCGATCGAGGGGGTGCTCGCGGTGCGCTACCTGCCGGAGGCCGCGGTCTGAGCGGTCTGAGCGGCCTGAACGCCCAGAGCGGCCTGGGCCGCCTGGGCGGCCAGCCCCGCCGAGGCTTTCCCTGATGCGCCGGCGGCCCGGCCTGCCGACACTGCGCGGGCGCGCCGGGCTCCCCGCCGCCGCCGCCGCCGCCGCCCGATGGCCCTGACCCGCAACATCGACCTGCACCTGCTCGAGTGCTTCGACGTGCTGCTGCGCGAGCGCAGCGTCTCGCGCGCGGCCGAGAGCCTGGGGGTGTCGCAGTCGTCGGCCAGCGAGATGCTCGCGCGGCTGCGCGAGCGGCTGGGCGACCCTCTGCTCGTGCGCGCACGCGAGGGCCTGGTGCCGACGCCGCGCGCGCTGGCGCTGCTGCCGGAGGTGCGCGCCGCGGCCGAACGCCTGCGCGCGCTGCTGCAGACCGAGGCCGCGTTCGAACCCGGGACTGCGGGCGATACCTTCCGCATCACCACCTCCGACTACACGCAGCTGCTGCTGCTGCCCGCGCTGACCCGGCGCCTGGCCACCGCCGCGCCCGGCTGTCGCGTCGACATCGTGCCGGTCAACATCCTGCGCGCCGAGCAGGCCCTGGATGCCGGCGACGTCGACCTCGCCCTCGCCTACTACCCGGTGCCGCCCGAGGGGCTGCGGCGCAGCCCGCTGTTCACCGACCGCCACGTCTGCCTGATGCGCACCGGCCACCCGGCGCTGGCCGCGCCGCTGACGGCCGATGCCTTCGCGGCACTGTCGCACGTGCGCGTCGCGCCCAGCGGCCTGACCTACTTCAGCAGCGCCGTCGACACCGCGCTCGAGCAGCGCGGCCTGCAGCGCCGCATCTCCGTCAGCAGCCCGCACTTCCTGATGGCCGCGCACCTGGTGGCCGGCGGCGACCTGGTGCTGGTGCTGCCCTGGCGGGCGGCCCGCACGCTGGCCGAACTGCACGCCGTGCAGGTGGTGGAAATCCCGCTGCCGCTGCCGCCGATCGAGATCGCGATGTACTGGCACGAGCGCTGCCACCACGCGCGCGCCCAACAGTGGCTGCGCGACGAGGTGCGGGCTATCCTGGCGCCCGAGCGCGCCGCCGCCGCGGCCGCGGCCTGAGCACAGGCGCGGCGACGACAGCCGCGAGTGCCGGCGTCGCGACCGCAACCGCGACCTCGACGGCACTGCCGGCGCAGCCCTCAGCCGAAGGCCACCGCCACCGCGCCCAGCCCCTCGATGCGGGCCTCGAAGCGGTCGCCGGCGCGCGCCGTCACCATCGGCCCGAGCGCGCCGGTCAGCACGATGTCGCCGGCGCGCAGCGGGTCGCCCTGGCGCGCCAGCGCCCGCGCGAGCCAGGCCGCGGCGTTCAGCGGGTGGCCGAGGCAGGCGCTGCCGACGCCCTCGCTCACGGTCTCGACGGCCCCGTCGCCGGCGCGGCGCGTCATCGTCATCCGCGCCTCGCGCAGCGCCACGCGGTCCAGGCGCACCGGGTCGCCCGCGAGCACGAAGGCGGCCGCCGACGCGTTGTCGGCGATGGTGTCGAACAGACCGATCTTCCAGTCGGCGATGCGGCTGTCGACGATCTCGAGCGCGGCGAGCGCGAAGTCGGTGGCGCCGACCAGGTCGGCCACCGTCGCGTCGGGCCGGTCGACGTCGCGCGCCAGCACCAGCGCGACCTCGGCCTCGACCTTGGGCTGGATCAGCGTGCCGATCGCCACCGTGTCGCCGTCGCCGCAGGCGGTGGCGGCCCACAGGCTGCCGTAGTCGGGCGAGTCGACACCCAGCTGGCGCTGCACCGCCTTCGACGTCAGGCCGATCTTGCGGCCCACGACGCGGTCGCCGGCGCGGACGCGGCGGTCACGGTTGATGCGCTGCACCGCGTAGGCGTGGTCGGCCGTCGGGGCCACGCCGAAAGCGGCCGCGGCCTCGCGCAGCGGCGGCACCGGCACGCGCGCGGCGGCCGCCTGCCAGAGCACGTCGGCCAGGGTCTGCAGTGGATCGTTCATCGTGCGGTGCGCTCCCGTGGCAAGGCGCCGTCGTCGCCGGCCAGCGGCACCAGGCCGCGCCCGATGCCGCCGACGCGGGTGACCAGCCGGCAGTGCTGGTCGACCACCCAGCCCTGTTCGCCGGTGGCGCGTCGGTACGCGAGCCAGCGCGGATCGGCAAACAGGCGCGCGCGCCGGGCTTCGCGGTCGGCCGCGTCGACGTAGCCCCACAGATGGACGAAGGTGTCCGGCTCGCCGTCGGCGCCGGTGAAGTAGACCAGCGGTTCGCCGAGGTGCTCGCGCATCAGCGGCAGCGCATGCAACACGTGCCACGCCAGGTAGCGCTCGAGGCAGCCGGGCGCGATGCGGTAGGTGCGCTCGTCGACCAGCATCGCGCCGCGTTCCGCCGTCGGTCAGTCGGTGCTGCGGATGCCGCGCTCGCGCAGGAACCCGCTCCACTTCTGGCCGTCGCGCCGCACGAGCTCGGCCAGCTCGGCCGGCCCGCCGCGCAGCGGCTCGAGGCCCAGCGTCGCGTAGCGCTCCTTCACCGCCGGCTGCTCGAGCACGCGCTGCAGCTCGCGCTGGGCCTTCTGCACCTCGGCGGGGGCCAGCCCGGGCGGCCCGAAGACGGCGTACCAAGCGTTGGCCTCGAAGCCGGGCAGGCCGGCCTCGGCCATCGTCGGCACCTCGGGCCACGCCGGCAGCCGCTCGCGCGTCGTCACCGCCAGCGCGCGCAACTGCCCGCCGCGCACCAGCGCGGCCACCGCGGCGACACTGTTGAACATGATGCCGACGCGGCCGGCGATCAGGTCGGGCATCACCTGGGCCGAGCCCTTGTAGGGCACGTGCGTGGCCTGCACGCGGGCCAGGCTCTCCATCAGCGCCCCGGAGATGTGCTGCATCGTGCCGTTGCCGGCCGAGGCGTAGCTGACGGCGTCGGGACGGGCGCGCGCCGCGGCGAGCAGGTCGGCCAGGCTGCGGAACGGGCCGCTTGCCGCGGTGACGAGCATCAGCGGCGTAGAGGCCACCAGCGCCACCGGCGTGAAGTCGCGCACCGGGTCGTACGGGAAGTTCGGGTACAGCGACGGGTTGATGACGTGGGTGGCGGCCGTGGTCACCAGCAGCACGCCGCTGTCGGCCGCCGACTTGGCGACCTGGTCGGCGCCCAGCGTGCCGCCCGCCCCGGCCTTGTTCTCGACCACGACGGTGCCGTAGGCGCCCGCCAGCTCCTGCGCGAACAGGCGTGCCAGGATGTCGGGCGCACCGCCCGGCCCGTAGGGCACGACGAGACGCAGCGGCTTGCCCTGGGCCCGCGCGGGGCCGGCGCTCCAGGCAGCCGCGGCGGCAAGACCCAGGCAGGCGGTGCGGCGGTCGATGGTCATGGCGTCCTCGGCGGGTATCGTCCCGGGGCGGCCCGGGGCGGCACGGGCGACACGAGGCGCGGATCGCGTCACGGGGTCAGCCCAGGTTGGGGGTCAGGTGCCGGCCGCCGTCGATCAGCAACACGGTGCCGGTGACGAAGCCGTTGCCGGCGAGGAAGACCACCGCGTCGGCCACGTCCTCGGCGCGCCCGGTGCGGCGCACGGGCACGCCGCGTGCGGCAGCAGCGTAGAACGATGCGCGCGCCGCGGCGTCCATCTTGTCCCAGTACGGCGTCTCGACGACGCCCGGCGCGACCGCGTTGACGCGCGACGGCGCGAGTTCGAGCGCCAGCGGCCGCACCAGCGCGTCGAGCCCGCCATTGACCACCGCCAGCGCCCCCATGCCCGGTGCCGCGAGCTGCGAGGCAGCGCCGTTGACCAGCGTGACCGACCCGCCCGGGCGCAGCGCCCGGCCCGCGTGCTTCAGCGCGTGCAGATAGGCCCAGAGCTTGTTGTCGAAGTAGGCCCGCATCGCGGCGGTGTCCAGGCCGGCGAACGGCCCGATGGTGCCGCCGGCGTTGGCACACAGCACCAGGTGGTCGAGCGGCGACTCGGCCTCGAAGAAGGCGACCACTTGCGCCTCCACGCTGGCGTCGAGCACGCGCCAGCGCAGCGCCGGCGCCGCCTCGGCGGCCGCGCGCAGCCGCGCCTCGGTGCGGCCGGCGATCACGACCTCGGCACCCGCCGCGGCCAGCGCGCGCGCGCTGGCCAGGCCGATGCCCGAGCCGCCGCCGACGACGGCGGCACGCTGTCCCTGCAGTCTCGCGGTCATGTCCCGAGCTCCTTGTGCGTGGCGGCGAACAGGGCGCGCACGCCGGTGTAGGGCAGCATGCGGCTGAGTTCGAAGTCGATCAGCCCCTCGCGCACCATCGGCAACGTCGCCAGGTGCGCCTGCGCCTCGTCCAGGCCGGCGCACTCGAGCACGACCATCGATCCGGGCCGCTCGGGGCACAGGTGCACGCTGCGGAAGACGCCCGCGGCGATCAGCTCGAAGGCCCGCGCGGCCTCGGCCTCTAGCCAGGGCGCCAGCGTCTGCGGCGTGGTGCCGGGGCGGCGACGCGACAGGGCGAGGATCTGCATCGGCGAACTCCGGAGGGCGGGCGGCTTCAGGGTCGGGCGGTGTCGGACGGTGTCGGGCAGGGCGTCCTCAGCGCCGCATCAGGCGGAACGCGATGCCGCGGCCCATCTTCTGGACCAGCGCGAGCTTGATCCACACCATCGCCGCCGGCTCCAGGTAGCGCGCGCCGTCCAGGCCGCCGAGGTCGACGGCCTCGAAGCCGAGGTCGCCGGCCAGCCGGGCCGCCGCCTGCTTGGCGTTCGCATCGCCACCCGCGTAGACCATCGCCGCCGGGCCCTCGGGGTAGACCGGGTTGGCCATGTTCTCCAGCCCCGTCGTGTTGAAGATCTTGACGACACTGGCCGTCGGCGCCCAGGCCTGCACCTGCTCGCCGCCCGAGGCGGTGTGGCCGAGCGCGAGCTGGAAGGTCGGTGTCAGCGGGTTGGTCGCGTCGAGCAGCGGCTTGCCGCCGAAGTCGCCGGCCGCGGCCAGCGCCTCCTGCGCGCCAGGCCAGGACGTGGCCAGCACCACCGCGTCGGCCCAGGCCACGGCCTCGCCGATCGGCCTGGCGGTGGCGCCGGGGGTCGCCTGCAGGCTGGCCGTCACCTTGTCGCTGGCGACGTTGCGCGCCCCGTAGCAGACCTCGTGGCCCTTGCTCGCCCAGGTGCTGCCGAGGGCCCGGCCGACGCCGCCGGCGCCGATGATCGCGATCTTCATTCGTGTGTCCTCCGTGGTGGGTGGGGCTCGGGGCTCGCGGCGGCTACCTGCGCGCCGGCCGCTGCATCTGGCACGAGGTGGGCTGCGTTCCGACCCAGGGCTCGAAGCGGACGTCGTTGCGGAAGCCGACGCCCGCGCCCTCGAGGTCGTAGCGCACGGCCTTGTCGCCGCCCTTGGCGGCAACCTTGGCCATCGTGCCGATGAACATCGGCACCTGGATCTGGTGGTCGGTGGCGCGCATCTCGACCTCGCCGGTGTCCACCGTCATCTTCATGCCCTCCAGCGCGAAGGCGATCTTCACCGGGTCGGCCGAGTTGCTGCGCTTCATCGCCTCGGCCAGCATGCTCATCAGCGCGTCGACGCGGAACAGCGCGTAGTCGGCGCCATGCTTGTCGCGGAAGCCCGCGGCGTAGGGCGCGGTCTTCACGCCCGGCAGGTCGTGCATCCACTCGGCGAGCCACTTCATCTTGCCGACGCCCGCCTCGCCGATGGCCGTCGGGGCACCCCAGTAGCCGCCGCCCAGCGTGTAGAAGGTCGCATCGACGCCGGACTCGCGCGCCGCGCGCATCAGCAGCGACAGGTCCTGCCCCCAGTTCGCGGTGATCACCGTGTCGGCGCCGCTGGCCTTGATCTTGGCCACGTAGGGGGCGAAGTCCTTGACCTGGCCGAGCGGGTGCAGGTCGTCGCCGACCACCCTGATGTCGGGCCGCTTGCGCGCCAGGTACTCCTTGGCCGCGCGCGTGACCTGCTGGCCGAAGGCGTAGTTCTGGTTGATCAGGTAGACGTTGCGGATCTTCGGGTCCTTGGCCATGAAGCTGGTCAGGATCTCCATCTTCATGTCCGAGTTGGCCTCGAACCGGAAGTGCCAGAAGCTGCACTTCTCGTTGGTCATCGCCGGGTCCTGCGCGGAGTAGTTCAGGTAGATCAGCTCCTGGCCCGGGTTGCGCTCGTTGTGCTTGCTGATCGCGTCCATGATCGCCATGCCGGCGCCCGACCCGTTGCCCTGCACGACGATGCGCACGCCGCTGTCGATCGCTCGCTTGAGCGCATCGAGGCTGCCGCTGGGCGTGCCCTTGTTGTCGATCTCCATCAGCTCGAGGCGGAACGGGCCGGCGGCCTTGGTCGTGTTCACGCGCTCGGCCGCGTACTGGAACTGGCTGAGGCCGTTCTTGCCGATGTTGGCGAACGGGCCCGACAGCGGGTCGGTGTAGGCGATCCGGACCGTCTGTGCCTGCACCGGCACGGCGAGCGAGGCCAGCGCGGCGGTGGCGGCGAGCGTGGCCAGGGCACGGGTGAGGCGCAGCAGCGCGCGCAGCGGGGGAACGAGGCGATGCATCGGCTTGTCTCCGTGGGTGGTTGGGGCGGGGCGCGGCGGCGACTAGGCCCACTTCGTGGGCGAGAAGGCGGCCGGCTTCAGCAGCCGGTTCTCCTGGTGCTGGATCCAGGGCAGCGCGATCGCGCCCAGGCGCTGCCACTCGGGGTCGGCCCACAGCGCGGCGCGGCGGCGGTCGCGGTCGGCGGCGTCGGCATAGGCCCAGGCCTGGATCAGCTGGTTCAGCGTGCCGGTCTCGGTGGTGGCGTAGAAGATGCAGGTGCCGCAGTAGCGGGCCTGCAGCGGCAGGATCTCGGCCTCGGCGAGCTTCAGGAACTCGCCGAGCCTGCCGGGATGGAAGGTGTAGATGCGCAGGTCGATCAGCATGGTGGTGGGCTCCGTCCGCTGCCGCTCAGCCCTGCACGCCGACCATGCCGGGGTTCCAGTTCTTGTAGAACTTCTCGAACACCTCGGGCGGCACGACGATGCCCGTGTGCGGGTCGCCGCCGTGGTCGAAGATCGCCACCATGCAGCCGTCGCGCGAGTCGAGGTTCTCGAAGGTGCGGAAGACGCCGGCCGGCACCGAGATCACGTCGAAGGGCTCGAGCTCGAGCGACTCCACCAGGTTCTCGCCCCAGTACACGCGGAAGCGCGCGTTCAGCGGCATGAAGACCTCGTTGTACGGGTGCGAGTGCACGGTCGGTCGCACGCCGGGCGACAGGGTCGAGATCGAAAGGTGGAAACCGTGCGGCTGCGTGATCGGCGCCGGGCCGCCGAGCGCGCCGGGCGACAGCACGTAGGCGACGCTGCGCCTGCCCTCCTGCTGCTTCAGGTCGGGGAAGGCGCCGCGGTCGGGCACGCGCCCGGCGAAGCGGGCCACGCGGGCGAGCATCTCGGCGCGCGAGCACGGCAGGCTGTGGCCCGGCGTGCGCAGGTGCTCGGGACGGACGGGCTGCGTCATGGTTCTCCTCCAGGGTTTGCGGCGGCAGGCGCGGCGACGACCAGCGCGTCGAGCGCGAACGCGCCGTCGGGCCGCGCCAGCACCGGGTTCAGCTCGATGCCCGTCACGCGCCCGCGGCTGGCCCAGGCCACCTCGGACAGCCGGGCGACGAGCCGTGCCAGCGCCGGCCGGTCGGCCGCGGCAGCGCCGCGCCAGCCGCGCAGCAGTGCATCGACGCGGGTGGCGCCAATGAGGTCGAGCGCCGCGGCGGGGCCGAGCGGCGCCAGCGCGACGGCGGTGTCGGCCACGAGCTCGGCGAGCACGCCGCCGGCGCCGACCGTGACGACCGGGCCGAAGACCGGGTCGTCCTGCGTGCCGACCAGCACCTCGACGCCGCCGCCGAGCTGGCGCGCGACGGCGAAACCGTCGATGCGGGCCCCGGGCCGCCGCGCGCGCACCCGCTCGCGCATCGCCGGCACCGCGGCACGCAGGGCTGCGGCGTCCGCCAGGTCGAGCACCACGCCACCGGCCTCGGTCTTGTGCGGGAGGTCGGGCGAGACGATCTTCAGCACCACCGGCCAGCCGATCGCCTCGGCAGCAGCCACCGCCTCGTCGGCATCGTGCACCAGCCGCTCGGGCGCGAACCGGATGCCGCAGGCGGCGAGCGCGGCCTTGGCCTCGGTCTCGGTGCCGTACGGTCCCGCGAGCGGGGCGGCGGTCTCGACGGCCGCGTCGAGGCCGTGGAGGCCGTCGAGGCACTCCGCCGCGCGATCCGGACGCGCTGTCGCGGCCGCGGCTGCGGTCCGCTCACCCGGATCAGCCGAGGCCGAGGACGGCCGAATCGGCCCCGACAGCGCCGACGGCGGAGCCAGTGCCGCCAGCGCCCGCACGGCCTGCGACGGGTCGGTGAACACGGCGATGCCATGCGCCTCCAGGTCGGCCGTGATCGCGTCGTCGGCCAGCCCGACGACGGCGAAGGTGCGCGCCGGATGCGCGGCGCGCAACGCCAGCAGCGGCGCCCGCAGCTGCGCCCAGTGCGCTGCGTTGCGCGGCACGTGCGCCAGGAAGCACAGCACCGCGTCGCAAGGCCGGTCGGCGAGCGCCGCCGCCGCAATGCGCGCGTAGGCCGAGAGGTCGCCGAGGATGCCCGCGGAGGTGTCGACCGGGTTGCGCCCGGCCGCCAGCGGGGCGATGCGCTGCACCGCCGCAAGGGCCGCGTCGCCGAGCGCCGGCAGCGCGAGCCCCCGCGCCTCGGCCTCGTCGGCCGCCAGCACGCCGATGCCGCCGGAGGTGGTCACGACCAGCAGGTCGCGGCCGGCCGGGCGCGGACCCACGCTCGCGACGTAGGCCGCGTCCACCAGGTCCTGCAGGCTGCCGGCGCGGTGCGCGCCGCAGTCGCGCAGCACGGCGCCGAAGACGCGGTCGGCCCCGGCGAGCGCGCCGGTGTGCGTGGCCGCCGCCGCAGCGCCTGCCGCCGAGGCGCCGACCTTCATCGCCAGCACGGTCTTGCCGGCGTCGCGCGCCGAGCGCAGCGCGGCGGCCAGGCGCCGGCCGTCGCGGCAGCCTTCGAGGGCGACGACGATGATCCGCGTCGCCGCATCGTGAACGAGGAAGTCCACGCACTCGGCGACGTCGACGTCGAGCTCGTTGCCGGTGGCCACGAAGTGCGAGAAACCGAGCCCGCGCTGCTGCGCCATGCCGAAGAAGTACGAGCCGAACGCGCCGCTCTGCGTGGCCACGCCCACCGGGCCGGGCCGCGGCCACGCGCCGTCCAGCGCGGTGGCGAAGGTGCCGAAGAAGCCATCGCGGGCGTTGAACAGCCCAAGGCTGTTGGGGCCGAGGATGCGCAGGCCCGACGCCCGCGCCGCCGCCTTCAGCGCACGCTGCGCCTCGGCGGCGCCTTCGCCCTCGCCGAAGCCCGAGGAGAACACCTGCAGCGCCTTCACGCCGCGGGCGATGCACTCGCCTGCCACCGCCAGCACCTGGGCCGCGGGCACGGCGACGATGGCCTGGTCGACCGGCCCCTCGATGGCCGCCAGGCTCGCGAACGCCGGCACGCCCTGCACCTCGCGCGCCGACGGGTTCACCGGCAGGATGCGCCCGCCGAAGCCCGCCTTGCGCAGGAAGGCGAGCGGCCGGCCGCCGACCTTGTTGGGGTCGGAGCTGGCGCCGACGATGGCCACCGAGCGCGGCCGGAACAGGGGGTCGAGGGGGTGCATCGCGGCGGCGGCTTGGAGGCGGCTTGGAGGCGGCTTGGAGGCGGCTCGGCGGCGGCGCGGCGCGGGAGTGCGGCTCAGCGCCCGGTGAACTGCGGCGGCCGCTTCTCGAGGAAGGCCGCCACCGCCTCGGCGTGGTCGCGCGTCAGCTGGCTCTGCGTCTCGAGCGACACGCCGTACTCGAAGGTGGCCAGCGCCAGCTGCCTGAGCGTGTGGTTGATCGCCCTCTTGGTGCCGCGCAGCGCGAACGGCGGCAGCTTCAGCAGCCGCTCGACCAGCGCGTCGATCCGCGCGTCGAGCTCGGCGGCCGGCACCGCGTGCGTGATCAGGCCCAGCCGCGCCGCCTCGGCGGCCGGGACGTTGTCGCCGAGAAAGAGCAGCTCCTTGGCCTTCTGGAAGCCGATCAGCATCGGCCACATCAGCGCGCCGCCGTCGCCGGCCACGAGGCCGACCTTGACGTGCGGGTCGCCGATCACCGCGGTGTCGGCGGCCACCGAGATGTCGGCATAGACCGCGAGCGTCGCGCCCAGCCCGGTGGCGGCGCCGTTGATGCGGGCGATCAGCGGCTTGTCGAGGTCGAGGATCGAGTAGAACAGCGCGCGCGCCTCGTCGACGGTGTCGTTCCACAGCGTCCGGTCGGCGATCTTGTCGCGCATCGCGCGGATGTCGCCCCCCGAGGAGAACGCGTCGCCGGCGCCGGTGAGCACGACGATGTCGCTCGCCGCGTCGCGCCCGGCGTCGGCGAACACGCGCGACAGCTCGTTGTGCATGCGCACGTTGGCCGCGTTCTTGACCTCCGGGCGGTTCATCACGATGCGCAGCACACGGCTGGCGCGCTCGAAGCGCAGGTGCTGGTAGCCCTCGAACCAGGCGTCGTCCACGGTGTCCCCTCGAAGTCCGTTCGTCAGCGCCCGCCGGCCACCGGCAGCACGGTGCCCGTGATGTAGGAGGCGGCGTCGGACAGCAGCCAGACGATCGCCTCGGCCACCTCCTCCGGCCGGCCGGCGCGCTGCATCGGCATCCGCGTCGCGTAGCGCTGCAGCCGGGCGGCGTCGCCGGCCTCGGCGTGGATGTCGGTCTCGATCAGGCCGCAGGCCACTGCGTTGACGCGGATGCCTTCGGTGGCGACCTCGCTGGCCAGGCCGTAGTTGAAGGCCTCGAGCGCGGCCTTGGCGGCCGCGTAGTGCACCAGTTCTCCGGGCGAGCCGGTGCGCGAGGCCATCGACGAGACGTTGACGATCGCGCCGCCCACACCGCCGTGCCGGGTCGAGGCGCGGCGCACGAAGGCCTGGGCGCAGTGGAAGGCGGCGAACACGTTGACCTCGAAGGTGCGCACCAGCACCGCCGGATCGAGCGCCTCGACGCGGCCGATTCGGCCCGGCACGCCGGCGTTGTTGACGAGGTGGGTGACGGGGCCGAAGGCGGCGACAGCCCGCTCGAACAGGTCCTGCACCGCGTCGGCCCTCGAAACGTCTGCGCGCAGCGCGACCGCCTCGCCGCCGGCAGCCCGGATGTCGGCCACCACCGCACCGGCAGCGGCGTCGTTGGCGACGTAGTTGACGCAGACTCGGTAGCCCTCGCGCGCCGCGCGCCGCGCGGTGGCCGCCCCGATGCCGCGGCCGGCGCCGGTGATCAGCAGGTGACGGGGGGACGACATCGGGGCACGCGTACCGGGTACAGCCAGGGCAGGCGCGACTCTAGGCAGGCGTTGCGCGCCATCAAACCCCGCGCGCCAGATAGGCGGAATCGGCGCTGCCGATTGCGGCGGCGCAGCAGCCGCCGGGCTTGCCGGGGGCGGCGCGAGTTCCTATGCTCGGCGCGGTCCGAGGCGATGGCCCGTGCCGGGCTCGACACTTACGACATGAGCAACGGCCAACGCAGCACGACGAACCCCGCGCCACTCGACGCCGACGCCGACGCCGGCAGCCCGCCGCGCCTGGCCATCGACGGCGTCCGTGCCACGATCACGCTGGCGCGGCCGCGGCACCGCAACCGGCTGCACGGCGAGGACCTGGCGACGCTGCAAAGGCACCTCGCCGCGGTGGCTGCCACGCCGGGACTGCGCGTGCTGGTGCTCACCGGCACCGGGAGCGCCTTCAGTGCCGGCTTCCACCTCGACGAGCTGCAGGCCGGCGGCGACGGGCCCGGCCGCTTCGCGCAGGCGGTCGATGCCCTTGCCGCGCTGCCGCTGCCCAGCATCGCGCGCCTGAACGGCGGCGTCTACGGCGGCGCGGTCGATCTCGCGCTGGCCTGCGACTTCCGGCTCGCGGTCGACACGCTCGAGGCGCGCATGCCCGCGGCCCGCATCGGGCTGCACTATTACGCTTCCGGGCTGGCCCGCGCGGTGGCGCGGCTGGGCGTCGGCGGCGCCAAGCGGCTGTTCCTGACCGGGCAGACGCTGCCGGCCGCCGAGCTGCTGCAGCTGGGCTTCGCCGACGCCTGCGTGCCGGCCGCCGGGCTCGACGCCCGCGTCGATGCGCTGGCGGCGGCGCTGGCCGCCGGGGCGCCGCTCGCGGTGCAGGGCATGAAGCGCTCGCTCGACGAGCTCGCGCTCGGCCGCGCCGACCCCGGCACGCTGCGCGAGCGCGAGGACCGCTGCGCCGCCAGCGCCGACCTGCGCGAAGGCCTGGCCGCGCTGGCCGCGGGCCGCACACCGCGGTTCCAGGGCCGCTGAGTGCGGGCGCGGCGGATGCGCGCCCTGTGCGCACCGGCGTCTTCATAACCCAGCAGATATAAGCTCCTGACGGCACGTAGGCAGCGGATCCATACAGTGCGCGGAGGCGCCAGGGCCAAAGCAGTTCGACCCCGCCCGGCTCCTGCCCGCCCACCCCGTCCGCCGCCCTGCCATGACGCTGCTGCCCCGACCCGCCCTCTCCATCCTCCTCATCCTGGCCGCCGTAACTGCCGTAACCGCCGGGCCCGCGCTGGCCTCGCCGTGCGTTGCGCCCGACGGCTTCGTCAAGGTGGCGGCCACCGAGCGGCAACCCCTGACCCGGCCCTACGTCGTCAAGGGGCTGGCCGTGACGGCGCTGCGGCAGCACGACGGCGCGAGCTGGCTCGAACTCGCAGTGGACTCCGAGGCCACGGCGCGGCGCGCACTCGGCACGGCGGCCGGCGAGGTGTCCAGCGTCGGCGGCGCCGTGCTGCTGTCGTGCCGTGCGGCCGCGGCTTCGGCCGTCGCTTCGGGCGCAGGCGCGGCGCCCGCGCTGCTGGCGCGGGCGCTATGGTGAGCCGCGGGTAGGCGCGGCCTGCTGCAGCAGCTGGGCCACCGCCGCCACGGCGATCACCTGCGGCTCCTTGCCCGGGATGCCGGGCACGCCGATCGGACAGGTCATCCGGGCCAGCAGCTGCGGTGGCACGCCGCGCTCGGCGAGCCGGCGCTCGAACCGGGCGCGCTTGGTCGCGCTGCCGATCAGGCCGAAGAACCCGAAGTCGCCTCGGCCGAGGATGGCCCGCGCCAGCGCGAGGTCGAGATCGTGGCTGTGGGTCAGCACCAGATGGAAGTCGCCCGGCGCCGCGCAGCGCACCTCGGCATCGACCGGCTCGACGCAGACGCGGCGCACGTGCGGCGGCAGCTCGAGGGCGGGGAACTGCTCCTCGCGCTCGTCGATCCAGTGCACGCGGCAGTCGATGCCGGCGAGCAGCTGCACGATCGCGCGGCCCACGTGGCCGGCACCGTACAGCCGCAGCACGAAGCGCGGGGGCGGCGGCTCCCAGGCCGCGGGGTCGTCGTCGGCCAGCCGCGCCAGCCGCAGGTGCACGACGCCGCCGCAGCACTGCCCGAGGGCCGGGCCGAGCGGCACGCGCTGCTCGATCGGCGCTCCCCCGGCGGCGATCAGCGCGCGCGCCGCGTCGATGGCCTTCCACTCCAGGTGGCCGCCGCCGATCGTGCCGTGGACCTCGTCGGGACCGACCAGCATCCGGGTGCCGCTCTCGCGCGGCACCGAGCCCTGGTGGCGCACGACGCTCACCACCGCAGCCGGCCGCCCAGCAGCGCGCCAGCCGAGCGCGAGCGCGGCGAGCTCGGCGGCCGTCATCCCTGGGCAGGCGCCACCGGTGCGGAGCCGGAGACGGCCGCCGCTGCGGGCACCGCCGCGGCCCGCACCGCGTCGACCGCGCGCAGGATCGACTCGCCGGTGGCCGGCGCCATCAACGGCGGGTCGACCCGATGGCCGCCGACGGCCGAGATCGCGTCGCGGATGGCGAAGAACACGCTGAAGGGCAGCAGCAGCGGGGGCTCGCCCACGGCCTTGCTGCGGTGGATGGTGTCGGCGCGGCACGGGGCGTCGAACAGGCGCGTCTCGAACACCGCCGGCGCGTCGTTGGCGCAGGGGATCTTGTAGGTGCTCGGGGCGTGCGTCGTCAGCATCCCGGTCTGCGGGTGCCAGACCAGCTCCTCCATCGTCAGCCAGCCCATGCCCTGGATGAACGCGCCCTCGATCTGGCCGATGTCGATGGCCGGGTTCAGCGAGCGGCCGGCGTCGTGCAGGATGTGGGCGGCGAGCAGCTTCCACTCGCCGGTGAGCGTGTCGACGACCACCTCGCTCACCGCGGCGCCGTAAGCGAAGTAGAAGAACGGCCGCCCCTTCATCGACTGGCGGTCCCAGCTCAGGCCCGGCGTGGCGTAGAAGCCGTCGCTCCACAGCTGCACGCGGGCCAGGTAGGCCGCCTCGACGACCGCCGGGAACTCGAGCGTCGGCGCGTCCGGGCCGGCGCCGACGATCACGCGGCCGGCCTCGAAGCGCACGTCCTCGGCGCGGCAGCCGCCCGCCGCGCCCCACTTCGCCGCCGCGAATGCGGCGATGCGATCGCGCACCGTGCGCGCCGCCGCCTGCGCCGCCTTGCCGTTGAGGTCGCTGCCGGTGCTGGCCGCGGTGGCCGAGGTGTTGGCCACCTTGTGGGTGTCGGTCGCGGTGCAGCGCACGCGCGCCAGCGGCAGGCCTAGCTCGTGCGCCACCACCTGGGCCACCTTGGTGTTCAGGCCCTGGCCCATCTCGGTGCCGCCGTGGTTCACCAGCACCGAGCCGTCGGTGTAGACGTGCACCAGCGCGCCGGCCTGGTTCAGGTGCACGACGTTGAACGAGATGCCGAACTTCACCGGCGTCAGCGCCAGGCCCTTCTTCAGCACCGGGCTGGCGGCGTTGAAGGCAGCGATCTGAGCGCGGCGCGCGGTGTAGCGGCTCGTCGCCGCGAGCTCCTCGACCAGCTCGTGGATCACGTTGTCGGTGACCGGCTGCCCGTACGGGGTGACGTTGTCGGCGTCCTTGCCGTAGAAGTTGGCGCGCCGCACGTCGAGCGGGTCCTTGCCCAGCGTGCGGGCGATCGAGTCGACCAGGTACTCGATCGCGAATGCGCCCTGCGGGCCGCCGAACCCGCGGAACGCCGTGTTGCTCTGGGTGTTGGTCCGGCCCGAGTAGCCGTGCACGCTGAGCGCGGGCAGCCAGTAGGCGTTGTCGAAGTGGCACAGCGCGCGCGTCATCACCGGCCCCGACAGGTCGGCCGAGTGGCCGGCGCGCGAGACGAACTCGCCCGCCGCGCCGAGGATGCGCCCGTCGCCGTCGAAGCCCACCTCGAGCTCGTAGTGGAAGCAGTGGCGGCGCCCGGTGATCAGGAAGTCGTCGTCGCGGTCGATGCGCAGCTTGACCGGCCGCGCCAGGCGCGCCGCGGCCACCGCGGCGATGCAGGCGAAGGGCGCCGACTGGCTCTCCTTGCCGCCGAAGCCGCCGCCCATGCGGCGGCACTCCACCTGCACCGCGTGCGCGGCCCGCCCGAGGGCGTGGGCCACGACGTGCTGCATCTCGCTCGGGTGCTGGGTCGAGCAGTACACCCTCATGCCGCCGTCCTCGGCCGGCACCGCGTAGCTGATCTGCCCCTCCAGGTAGAACTGCTCCTGGCCGCCGGCGTCGAAGACGCGCGCGAGCCGGTGCGGCGCGGCGGCGATCGCGGCCTGCGCGTCGCCGCGCTGCATGTGCATCGGCGGCACCACGTACTGCCGCGCCGCGTGCGCCTGCTGCGGCGTCAGCACCGGCGGCAGCGCGCGCGCCCGCACCACCTGAGCGGCCAGCGCCGCGGCGCGCCGCGCGGCGTCGCGCGTGGTCGCGACGACCACGAACACCGGCTGGCCAAGGTAACGCAGCGTGTCGCCGCTCTCGCCGGCGAGGATCGGGTCGTCCTTGACGATGGCGCCGCACTCGTTGGCGCCCGGGATGTCGCGCGCACTCCAGGCATCGACGACGCCGGGCTCGCCGCGCACGCGGTCGAGGTCGATCGACTCGATCACGCCATGCGCCAGCGGCGACAGGCCCAGCGCGGCGTGCAACGTTCCTACGAACTCCGGCAGGTCGTCGGTGTACGGCGCGGCGCCGGTCACGTGCAGATGCGCCGACTCGTGCGGCAGGCTCGCGCCGACCACGGCGGCCGGCGCGGGCAACGGGAGGTCGACTGGCTTGTTCACCGGGGCCTCCTCGTCACGCCGTGACACGCGCGTGCACGCTGAGCTGCGCCTCGGCCAGCGGGGCATCGGGCCGCGTCTCGAGCCAGAAGCGGCGCAGCAGGTTCTGCGCCACCTGCATCCGGTAGCCCGCGCTGGCCCGCATGTCGGTGAGCGGCGTGAAGTCGGAGGCCAGCGCGGCCTGCGCGGCCCCGAGCGCGGCCTCGTCCCAGCAGCGACCGCGCAGCGCCGCCTCGGCGGCCGCCGCGCGGCGCACGACGGCGGCCATGCCGCCGAAGGCCAGGCGCACCTCGCGCACGCGGTCGGCGTCGAGCTGCAGCCACAGGCCGGTGCTGACGGCCGAGATGTCGGAGTCGAAGCGCTTGCTGATCTTGTAGGCGCGCAGCGCCGCCGCGTCCGCCGGCAGCGGGACCTCGATCGCCTCGACGAACTCGCCCGGCGCGAGCGCGTTCTTCATGTAGGCGAGGTAGAAGTCCTCCAGCGCCAGCCGGCGCACCGCGCCGCCGCGGCGCAGCACCAGCGCGGCGCCCAGCGCGATCAGCACGGGCGCGGAGTCGCCGATCGGCGAGCCGTTGGCGACGTTGCCGCCCATCGTGCCGGCGTGCCGCACCGGCAGCGAGGCGAAGCGCAGCCACATGTCGCGCAGCGCCGGCCAGCGCGCGGCGAGCGCGCCCCAGGCCGCCTCGAGCGAGGCCGCGGCGCCGATGCGCAGCACGCCGCCCGCCTCCTCGATGCGGCGCAGCCCGGCCACCTCGCCGACGTGCAGGACCTGCGGCAGCACGCGCAGCCGCTTGGTCACCCACAGGCCCACATCGGTAGCGCCGGCCACGAGCTGCGCCTCGGGGTGCGCCACACGCAGCGCGGCGAGTTCGTCCACCGTGCGCGGTGCGTGGAAGCCGTTGGCCGTGTGAAGCGGCGGGTCGGTCGCCAGCGCCCGGAGCGCCGCGATCGCCGGCGCGGGGTCGAGACGCGGGGCGGCGGCAGGCGCGGTGTCGAACATGCGCTGGCCGGCGTCGAGGATCGGCCGGTAGCCCGTGCAGCGGCACAGGTTGCCCGACAGGTCGTCGGCCAGCTGCTGCCGCGTGGGGCGCGTGCCGGCGGCACGGTGGCGCTCGTAGCAGGCCCACAGCGACATCACGAACCCCGGCGTGCAGAACCCGCACTGCGAGCCGTGGCAATCGACCATCGCCTGCTGCACCGGGTGCAGCGCGGGCAGCGCCCGCCCCGGCCCTGCGCCCGCAGCGGCAAGGTCTTCCACCGTGAACAGCGCCTTGCCGTCGAGCGTGGGAAGGAAGCGGATGCAGGCGTTGACGGGTTCGAGCCGCAACCCCCCGCCCTCGTCCAGCGAGCCCACCACCACGGTGCAGGCGCCACAGTCGCCCTCGGCGCAGCCTTCCTTGGTGCCGGTGCAGCGACGGTCCTCGCGCAGCCACTCGAGCACCGTGCGCGTGGGCAGGGTGCCGGCGTCGGGGTTCACCTCGGCGATGGCGCCGCGGTGGAAGAATCGGATCGGGCGCGTGTTCATGTGGCGTCGGCCTGCCGGGCGTGCCCCGGCCGGAGAGTCCGGGGTTTCCCGGAAGGTAGCGGCTGCAGACCGAGACGGGATACGATCACGAGCATACCGCCCATGCGCGATCCGATATGGCGAGCCGGCCCGATCTCGACACCATCGACCTCCGATTGGTCAGGGTCCTGCACACCGTGCTCACCGAACGCAGTGTCTCGCGTGCCGCCCTGCGGCTGTCCAGCAGCCAGCCGGCGGTGAGCGCGCAGCTGCGGCGGCTGCGCGCCCTGACCGGCGACCCGCTGCTGGTGCGCGCCGGGCAGCGCATGCAGCCCACCGCGACGGCGCTCGAGCTGCTGGAGCCCGCCAGTCGGCTGCTGCAGGAGGCCGACCGGCTCTTCGGCGCCCGCGCCCGCCGGCGCAGCTTCGAGGCCGCACGCGCCGAAGGGGTGTTCCGCGTCGCCGCCAGCGACTACCTCGACCCGCTGTTCCTGCCCGTGCTGGTGGCCCACCTGCAGCGCGCCGCGCCGGGCGTGCGGCTCGAGCTGGTGCCGCTGTCGGCCGAGTACGACTACCGCCGCGCCCTCGCGGCCGGCGACGTCGACCTGGTGATCGGCAACTGGCTGCGCCCGCCGGAGGAGCTTCACCTGGGGCGGCTGATCAGCGACGAGGTGGTCTGCCTAGTGGCCGACGACCATCCCGCCGCCCGCGCGGGCGGGCGCGGCTGGACGGTGGCACGCTACCTGGAGTGCGCGCACGTCGCCCCGGTGCCGCTGAGCCCCGGCGCGGTGGGCGTCATCGACGAGCACCTGGCCGCGCAGGGCGCACGGCGGCGGATCGCCGTGCGCGCCTCGCACTTCGGCCTGATCCCGGCGATGGTGGCCGACAGCTGGCTGGTGCTGACCACGGGCCGGCTGTTCTGCAGCCGCTATGTCGAGACGCTGCCGGTGCGCATCGTGCGCTGCCCGGTGGCCTTCCCGCCGCTGACCTACTACCAGCTCTGGCACGAACTCGCGCACGAGGTACCGGCGCAGCGCTGGCTGCGCGAACAGGTGCGCGACGTGGCGCGCCAGCTGCCGCGGCGCGCCGCCGCGCGCAGCCGCGCCGTGGCCGATGCGCACGAGACCGCCTGAGGCGCGGCCGCCGGCATGTTCGCCCTGCGAGCCGACCTGCTCGACTTCGTGGCCGCGCCGCCGTGGGGCGAGGCGTTCGAGCCCGGCGGCACGGCGCCCCCGGCGGCCGTGCGCTGGCGCCCCGACCACTGGCTGCTGGTGGGTGACGACGGCCGCATCGCCGCCGTGCAGTCCGACGCCCCCGACCCCCGCTGGCGGCGCGAGGAACACCCCGGGAGGCTGCTGCTGCCGGGCTTCGTCGACACCCACGTGCACAGCCCGCAGCTCGGGGTGCGGGCGAGCTGGGGCACCGGGCTGCTGGACTGGCTCGACACCTACACCTTCCCTGCCGAAGGCGCCTGGGCCGACCCCGAGGTCGCAGCGCGCGGATCGGAGCAGTTCCTCGACGCGCTGCTGGCGCACGGCACCACCGCCGCGGCCGTCTTCCCGACCGTGCACCGGCACTCGGCGGCCGCGCTGTTCGAAGGCGCGGCGCGACGCGGCATGCGCGTCGTCGCGGGCAAGGTGCTGATGGACCGCCACGCCCCCGACTTCCTGCGTGACGACGTGGCCGGGGCCGAGCGCGACTGCGTCGACCTGATCGACCGCTGGCACGGCCACGCGCGCTGCAGCTACGCCGTGACGGTGCGCTTCGCGCCGACCAGCACGCCGCAGCAGCTGGCGATGGCCGGCAGCCTGTGCCGGGCCGACCCGACGCTGTACATGCAGACCCACGTCGCCGAGAGCCGCGACGAGGTGCGCTGGGTGGCGAGCCTGTACCCGCAGGCGCGCAGCTACCTCGACGTCTACGCCAGCCACGGGCTGCTGCACCGGCGCTCGATCCTCGCCCACGGCATCTGGCTCGACGACCACGACCGCGCCGCGGTGCGCGCTGCCGGCGCGCAGCTGGCGTTCTGCCCGTCGAGCAACCTGTTCCTCGGCAGCGGGCTGTTCGACTGGCGGGCGGCCCACGGCGCGGGATGCGCGGTCAGCGTCGCCAGCGATGTCGGCGGCGGCACCCATCTGGTGCAGACACGCACGCTGGCCGAGGCCTACAAGGTGCAGGCGCTGGCCGGGCAGCGCCTGACCGCGTGGTCGGCGCTGCACGCCGCGACGCTCGGCGCGGCCGCCGCGCTCGGGCTGGAGCACGAGATCGGCAGCCTGGAGCCGGGCCGGATGGCCGACATCGCGCTGTGGGACTGGTCGGCGGGCGCGCTCGACGGCGAGCGCATGGACCTGGCCCGCAACTTGCACGAGAAGGCATTCGCCTGGATGACCCTGGCCGACGAACGGCATCTGGTCGGCACCTGGGTGGCCGGCCGCAGGATGTACGCGAGGATGCCCTCATGAGCGCCACCGCCACCCAGACCAGCGCCACGCCGCCCCGGCTGGAGCTGCACGGGATCAGCAAGCAGTACCCCTCGGTGCGCGCCAACGACGCGGTCGACCTGCGGGCGCAGCCGGGCGAGATCCACGCCGTGCTCGGCGAGAACGGCGCCGGCAAGAGCACGCTGATGAAGGTGATCTACGGCGCAGTGCAGCCCGACGCCGGCGAGATCCGCTTCAACGGCCGGACCGTCCGGATCGCCAGCCCCGCCGCCGCGCGCGCGCTCGGCATCAGCATGGTCTACCAGCACTTCTCGCTGTTCGACACGCTGAGCGCGGCCGAGAACGTCTGGCTCGGGCTCGACCGCGGCATGTCGCTGCACGAGGTGACGCGGCGCATCGGCGAGGTGGCGCACAGCTACGGCCTCGACGTCGATCCGGCGCGGCCCGTGCACACGCTCTCGGTGGGAGAGCGCCAGCGAGTCGAGATCGTGCGCGCGCTGCTCACCGACCCGCAGCTGCTGATCCTCGACGAGCCCACCTCGGTGCTGACGCCGCAGGCCGTCGACAAGCTCTTCGTCACGCTGCGCCAGCTCGCGGCCAAGGGCACCAGCATCCTCTACATCAGCCACAAGCTCGACGAGATCCGCGCGCTGTGCCACCACTGCACCGTGCTGCGCGGCGGCAAGGTCACTGGCGAGGTCGATCCCGCGCGCGAGAGCAACGCGAGCCTGTCGCGCCTGATGATCGGCGCCGAGCCGCCCGAGCTGAAGCACCAGGCCGCGCGTGCGGGCGCGGTGGTGCTCTGCGTGCGCGGGCTGAGCCTGGCCCGGCAGGACCAGTTCGACGTCGACCTGCACGACATCGAGCTCGAAGTCCGCGCCGGCGAGATCCTCGGCATCGCCGGCGTCTCCGGCAACGGCCAGCAGGAGCTGCTGGCCGCGCTGTCGGGCGAGGATCGCCGTGCCGAGGCCGGCGCCGTTCTGCTCGACGGCCGGCCCGTCGGCGGGCACTCGCCGCGCCAGCGGCGCCGCGAAGGCCTGCACTTCGTCCCCGAGGAGCGGCTGGGCCGCGGCGCGGTGCCGACCATGACGCTCGCCGCCAACACCCTGCTCACGCGCACCGAGGCCGTCGCGAACGGCGGCTGGCTGCGCACGCGCCAGCTGACGTCGCTGGCCGCGCGCATCATCGAGCGCTTCGGGGTCAAGGCCGGCGGCCCCGGCGCGGCGGCCAGGTCGCTGTCGGGCGGCAACCTGCAGAAGTTCATCGTCGGCCGCGAGATCGATGCCCGGCCGCGGCTGCTGATCGTCAGCCAGCCGACCTGGGGCGTCGACGTGGGCGCCGCGGCGCTGATCCGGGGCGAGCTGCTCGCGCTGCGCGACGCCGGCTGCGCGCTGCTGGTGGTGAGCGAGGAGCTGGACGAACTGTTCGAGATCAGCGACCGTCTGGTGGTCATCGCCAAGGGCCGGGTGTCGCCGTCGATGCCGGTGGCCGAGGCCACCGTCGAGCGCATCGGCGAGTGGATGAGCGGCCTGTGGCCCGGCGGCCCGGCATCCACCGCGAAGGGGACCGCGCATGCTGAAGCTTGAAGCCCGGGCCGAGCCCTCGCGGGCGATGGCCTGGGCGTCGCCGGTGATCGCGCTCGCCCTGACCGCCCTGCTCGCCGCCGCCCTCTTCGCGGCGCTCGGCAAGGACCCGCTGCGCGGTCTCGAGGTGTTCCTCGTCGAGCCGCTGAACGGCCGCCGGGCGCTCAGCGAGGTGCTGCTGAAGGCCACGCCGCTGATCCTGATCGCGCTCGGCCTGGCGCTGTGCTACCGCGCCAACGTCTGGAACATCGGCGCCGAGGGGCAGTTCCTGCTCGGCTGCGTGGGCGGCGGTGCCGTGGCGCTGTGGCTCACGCAGCAGGGCATCGTGCTCCCCCGGCTGGCGGGCAGCACGCTGGTGCTCGTCGGCGGCATGCTCGGCGGCATGCTGTGGGCCGCCGTCGTGGCGCTGCTGCGCGACCGCTTCAACGCCAACGAGATCCTGGTCAGCCTGATGCTGGTCTACGTGGCGCAGCAGCTCGTCAACTGGCTGGTGTTCGGCCCCTGGAAGGACCCGCAGGGGTTCAACATGCCGCAGAGCCGGATGTTCGACGCCAGCGTGCTGCTGCCGCCGCTGCTAGAGCGCACCCGGCTGCACGTCGGCGTGCTGGTCGCGCTGGCCGCGGTGGTGGCGATGACGCTGTTCATGTTCCGCACCTACCGCGGTTTCGCGCTGCAGGTGGGGGGGCTGGCGCCGATGGCGGCGCGCTACGCGGGCTTCTCGGCCCGCGGCGCGATCTGGACCGGGCTGCTGGTCTCGGGCGCGATGGCGGGCCTGGCCGGCGCGATGGAGGTCGCCGGGCCGGTGCGCCAGGTGACGCCCTACCTGTCGATGGGCTACGGCTTCACCGCCATCATCGTCTGCTTCGTCGGCCGGCTGCACCCGGTGGGCGTGGTGTTGGCCGGCATCCTGCTGTCGATGCTGCTGATCGGCGGCGAGCTGGCGCAGTCGCGGCTGGGCCTGCCGAGCGCACTGTCCAGCGTGCTGCAGGGGCTGCTGCTGCTGGTGCTGCTGGCCTGCGACACCCTGATCAACTACCGCATCCGCCGGGTCTCCCGGCAGGCCCCCCGGAGCGCCGCATGAACGAGACCGCACTGCTCGTCAACACCGCGCTGGCCAGCGGCACCACGCTGGCGCTGGCGGCGCTGGGTCTGCTGATCAACGAGCGCGCGGGCGTCCTCAACCTGGGCGCCGAGGGCATGATGCTGGTGGCCGCCGTCGCGGGCTTCGCGGTGGCGCTGGGCACGGGCAGCGACCTGCTCGCCTTCGGCTCGGCCGCGCTCGCCGGGGCGGCGCTGGCCTGCGTGTTCGGCGTCCTCGTCATCTGGCTCAACACCAACCAGTACGCCACCGGTCTTGCGATCAGCCTGTTCGGCTATGGCTTTTCCGCCTTCGTCGGCGTGGGTCTCGTCGGCAAGAGCCTGTCCGAGCGCGTGCCGTTCCAGGTGCCGTGGCTGGCCGACCTGCCGTTCGTCGGTCCGGCGCTGTTCCGGCATCACCCCATGGTCTATGTGTCCATGCTGCTGGCCGTCGCGCTCGCGTGGTGGCTGTACCGCAGCCGCTCCGGGCTGCTGCTGCGGGCCGTGGGCGAGAACCCGGAGCCGGCCCACGCGCTCGGCTACCCGGTGCGCTGGATCCGGCTGGCGGCGGTGGCCTTCGGTGGCGCGTTGTGCGGGCTGGCAGGCGCCTACGTCTCGCTGGTCACGGCGCCGCTGTGGGTCGAGGGTCTGACCGCGGGCCGCGGCTGGATCGCACTGGCGCTGACCGTGTTCGCGACCTGGCGACCGATGCGCGCGCTGCTCGGTGCCTACCTGTTCGGCGGCATCACGGTGCTGCAGCTGAACCTGCAGGCGCAAGGCGTGCAGATCGCGAGCCACTTCCTCACCATGCTGCCCTACCTGGCCACGATCGTCGTGCTCGCGCTGATCAGCCGCAACGCCGCCTTCATCCGGATCAACATGCCGGCCTCCCTCGGCAAGCCCTTCCACCCCGGCACATAGAATCTGCGCCCGCCCCGTCCCCGTCCCATCTACCCATACGCCAGAAGGAGCCCTCCCATGACCGATCTGAACAAGCGCCGCCTGCTGCAGTGGGCCGGCATCGCCAGCGCCACGCTGGCCACCGCCGCCCTCGTCGGCTGCGGCAAGAAGGAGGCGCCGCCGCCGGCGCCGGCACCGGCCGCCGCTCCGGCGCCCAAGCCCGAGCCGCTGAAGGCGGCGTGGATCTACATCGGCCCGGTGGGCGACGGCGGCTGGAGCTTCCAGCACGACCTCGGCCGCAAGGCGGTCGAGGCCGAGTTCGGCGACAAGGTCAAGACCAGCTTCGTCGAGAAGGTGGCCTACGGTGACGCGGAGCGCGTCATCCGCGACCTCGCCAGCCAGGGCAACAAGCTGATCTTCGCCACCAGCTTCGGCTACATGGACCCGATGCAGAAGGTTGCCAGCGAGTTCCCCGACGTCAAGTTCGAGCACGCGACCGGCTACAAGACCGCTCCGAACATGAACGTCTACGACGCCCGCTTCTACCACGACACGTACGTCAGCGGGATCATCGCCGGCGGCATGACGAAGACCAACACGCTCGGCTTCGTCGGCAGCTTCCCGATCCCCGAGGTGCTGCGCAACATCAACTCGTTCACCCTCGGCGCGCAGAGCGTGAACCCCAAGATCAAGGTCCGCGTCGTCTGGATCGGCAGCTGGTTCGACCCCGAGAAGGAAGGCGCCGCCGCACAGGAGCTGATCAACAAGGGCGCCGACGTGCTGCTGCAGAACACCGACAGCACCGCCGTGCTGCAGACCGCGGCCAAGAACAAGAAGTTCGCCTTCGGCTGGGACAGCGACATGAGCGCCGTCGCCCCCGAGGCGCACCTGGCGAGCAACATCGTCGACTGGGGCCCGTACTACAAGAAGACCGTGGGCGCCGTGCTGGGCGGCACCTGGCAGGGCGGCCAGCGCACGATCTGGGGCAAGCCCGAGGGGGCCAACGCCGTGATCAAGATGAACGACGCGATCCCCGAGCCGATCCGCAAGAAGGCCGAGGAAGCCGCGGCCGCCATCAAGGGCGGCACGCTCGACCCGTTCACCGGCCCGGTCGTCGACAACACCGGCAAGGAGCGGCTGGCCAAGGACACCAAGGCCGACCAGGCCTGGAAGGACAAGGTCGACTTCTACGTCAAGGGCGTGGAAGGCAAGGTTCCGGCCGGCAAGTAAGGCCCGCGCCGCGCGGCCGACGACGCCGCGCGGCCCCCCTACCCCCCACACGCCGCGCACCGCGCGGCGTTTTCGTTTCTGCGCACCGCGCGGCGTCGCCGTCCCGCCGTGCGGCGCAGCCCCCGCGGGTCCGGGCCGCTCCCGATCGGTCCGAAGCGCCGGTCCTGATAGCCTCGCGCCTGCCGCCCGACGCCATCGATGGACGCCGCCACCTTCCTGATCCAGTGCCTGAACTCGCTGCAGTACGGGCTGCTGCTGTTCCTGGTGGCGAGCGGGCTGACCCTGATCTTCGGGATCATGGGCGTGATCAACCTGGCCCACGGCAGCTTCTACATGATCGGCGCGTACATGGCCTACGCGCTCGCGCCGGTCGTCGCGGCCACCGCGGGTGGCGGCTTCTTCACGACGCTGGCAGTCGGCTTCGTACTGTCGATCGCGCTCGGCTACGTGCTCGAGTGGGCCTTCTTCGCCTTCCTGTACGAGCGTGAGCACCTGCAGCAGGTGCTGATGACCTACGGTCTGATCCTCGTGTTCGAGGAACTGCGCAGCCTGATCGTCGGCGACGACGTGCACGGCGTGAAGGCGCCGCCGCTGCTGGCCGGCACGATCCCGCTCGGGGACGTGATGACCTACCCGGTCTACCGCCTGTTCATCAGTGGCGTGTGCCTGCTGCTGGCGCTGGCGATGTGGTTCGTGTTCGCGCGCACCCGGCTCGGCATGACGATCCGCGCCGGCGCCACCAACCGCGAGATGGTGCAGTCGCTGGGCGTCGACATCAAGTTCCTCTACCGCGTCGTGTTCGCCGCCGGCGTGGCCATCGCAGTGCTCGCCGGGATGGTGGCCGCGCCGGTGTCCAGCGTCTACCCGGGCATGGGGCAGTCGGTGCTGATCATCTGCTTCGTGGTGGTGGTGATCGGCGGCATCGGCTCGATCAAGGGCGCACTCCTGGCCGCGCTGCTGATCGGGGTGGTCGACACGTTCGGCAAGGTGCTGCTGCCCCAGGCGGCCGGCGTGCTGGTCTACGTGCTGATGGCGGTGATCCTGCTGTGGAAGCCCGAAGGGCTGTTCCGCGCCGGATGAGGGACGGCGCCGTGCTCGAGGCCTCCGACCGCGGCAAGCTCGCCTTCCTGGCGCTGGCCTTCGGCGCGCTGGCGCTCTACCCGCTGGTGGGTGGCAGCTTCGGCATCGGGCTGGCCACGAAGATCATGATCTACGCGATCTTCGCGCTCAGCCTGGAACTGCTCGTGGGCGGCACCGGGCTGGTGTGCTTCGGGCACGCGGCCTTCTTCGGCATCGGCGCCTACGCCACGGTGCTGCTCTCGCCCGGGTACGACCCCGCCGAGCTCGCCTGGCTGCTGCCGGCCTGCGTGGGAGCCGCGGCGCTGTACGCGCTGGCAGTGGGCGCGCTGTCGCTGCGCACGCGCGGCGTGTACTTCATCATGGTCACGCTGGCCTTCGCGCAGATGGCCTACTACGTCGTGCACGACACGCCGCTGGGCGGCGGCACCGACGGCATCTACCTCAACGCACGGCCGGTCCTCGGCCTGGTGCCCGGCGGCTTCGAGCTCCGCGGCGGGCTGACGCTGTACTGGTTCACCTTCGGCGCGCTGGTGCTGGTGTTCGCCTTCCTGGCGGTGCTGCTGCGGTCGCGCTTCGGGCGTGCGCTGGCGGGCATCCGCGTCAACGAGCAGCGCATGCGCGCCACCGGCTTCGCGACCTACCCCTACAAGCTGGCCGCCTTCACGATCTCGGGCGCGATCGCGGGCCTGGCCGGATTCCTGTTCGCGGTCAAGGACGGCTTCGTCAACCCGGAACTGCTGTCCTGGCACCTGTCGGGCGCGGTGCTGATCATGATCATCCTGGGCGGCATCGGCCACCTGCGCGGTGCGCTGATCGGCGCCTTCGCCTACGTGCTGCTGCAGGAGTTCTTCAAGAGCGAGGCGATCTTCGGCGAGTTCTCGCGCCACTGGCTGCTCGGCATGGGCTTCACCATCATCGCCAGCGTGGCGCTGCTGCCGCACGGCATCGTCGGCATCGGGCGCCAGCTCGCCGAGCGGCGCGCACGCGCCGCCCGTGGCGGCGGCAAGGAGTCAGCGGATGAGCCCGCCTGAGCCCGCGCGCGCCGGCGGTGCCGAGGTGCTGCTGCGCTGCAGCGGCCTGACGCGGCGCTGGGGCGGCCTGGTGGCCGTCGACGACGTGTCGCTCGCCTTCGAGCGCGGTCAGGTGCACGCGGTGATCGGCACCAACGGCGCCGGCAAGAGCACGCTGATCAACATGCTGGCCGGAGAGATCGAGGCCAGCGCCGGGCGCGTGGAGCTGATGGGACAGGACGTCACGCGCTGGTCGCAGCCGCGGCGCGCGCGGGCCGGCCTCGGGCGCAGTTACCAGCGCACCAACATCTACCCGAGCTTCACCGTGCTCGAGAACTGCCGCCTTGCCGCCCAGGCCGCCACGCCCAGGCCCTGGCACTGGTGGCAGCCGGCCGCGCGCTGCCAGGCCAGCCTCGCCGCGGCGCACGCCGCGGCGCGACGTGCCGGCCTGGAGGGCGTGCTCGGGCGGCCGGCGGGCCTGCTGTCGCACGGCGGCAAGCGCCAGCTCGAGATCGCGATGTGCCTGGCCACCGACCCCCAGGTGCTGCTGCTCGACGAGCCGCTTGCCGGCATGGGCGCGGAGGAGACCGAGCGCATGCTCGAGCTGCTGGCCGAGCTGCGGCCGGGCCACGCGATCCTGCTGGTCGAGCACGACATGGACGCCGTGTTCCGCATCGCCGACCGCATCACGGTGATGGTCAACGGCAGCGTCATCGCCAGCGACGCACCCCAGGCCGTGCGCGCCAGCGCCGAGGTCCAGGCGGCCTACCTCGGCGGCCACTGAGCGATGGCCGGGACCGATCCGATCCTGAGCGCGCGCGGCGTGCACGCCTGGTACGGCTCCAGCCATGTGCTGCATGGGGTCGACCTCGACATCGCGCGCGGCGAGACGGTCGGCCTGCTCGGCCGCAACGGCATGGGCAAGAGCACGCTGATCCGCACTTTGCTCGGCCACGTGCCGCAGCGCGAGGGCCGCATCGCACTCGACGGCCACGACATGAGCCGCGCCCGCCCGCACGAGGTCGCCCGCCGCGGCGTGGCCTACGTGCCCGAGGGCCGGGGCATCTTCCCCAACCTGAGCGTGCGCGAGAACCTGGTGATGGCGGCCCGGCCGGCGCCCGCCGGCGGCGCGCGCGGTTGGTCGCTCGAGCGCGTGCTGCAGACCTTCCCCCGGCTGCAGGAGCGGCTCGGCCACCTCGGCGCCCAGCTGTCCGGCGGCGAGCAGCAGATGCTGTCGATCGGCCGCGCGCTGCTGACCCAGCCGCGGCTGGTGATCCTGGACGAGGCCACCGAGGGCCTGGCGCCGCTGATCGTGGCCGAGATCTGGCGCGTCATAGGCCAGATCCGCACGAGCGGCATCGCCACGCTGATCGTCGACCGCGACTACCGCAAGGTGCTGGCGCAGGCCGACCGCGCGCTGGTGCTGCAGAAGGGCCGCGTCGTGCTGCAGGGCGACGCCGCCGCGCTTCGCGAGGCACCCGAGCTCGCGTCGCTGCTCGGCGTCTGATTCACCCCCCAACCGAAAGAGGACCACCGATGCACGCCTGGCTGTGCGAGAAGCTCGAGGGCGTCGAGGCCCTCACCTGGAAGGAACTGCCCACGCCCGAGCCGGGGCCCGGGCAGGTGCGCATCGCGATCCGCGCCGCGAGCCTGAACTTCCCCGACCTGCTGACCGTGCGCGGCCAGTACCAGTTCAAGCCGCCGCTGCCCTTCGTGCCCGGCTCGGAGTTCTGCGGCACGGTCGACGCGGTCGGCGCCGGGGTGACGCAGCCCGTGCCGGGACAGCTCGTCGCCGCGATGGGCTCCAGCGGCGGCTTCGGCACGCACGCGGTCGTGCCGGCCGCCGCGGTGCTGCCGTTGCCTTCCGGCTTCGACCCGGTGCAGGGCGCGGCCTTCGCCTTCACCTATGGCACCTCGCACCACGCCCTGGTCGACCGCGCCGCGCTGCAGCCCGGCGAGACCGTGCTCGTGCTCGGCGCCGCCGGCGGCGTGGGCACGGCGGCGATCCAGATCGCCAAGGCGGCCGGCGCGCGCGTCGTCGCTGCGGTCGGCAGCGAGGCCAAGGCGGCGTTCTGCACCGGACTCGGCGCCGACGCGACCATCGTCTACGGCGGTGCGCCCTTCGACGCGACCACGTTTCGCGAGGCCGTCAAGGCGGCCACCGACGGCAAGGGCCCGGACGTGATCTACGACCCGGTGGGCGGCGAGCTCGCCGAGCCGGCGTTCCGCTCCATCGGCTGGCGCGGCCGCTACCTCGTCGTCGGCTTCGCCGGCGGCGCCATCCCGGCGCTGCCCCTGAACCTGGCACTGCTCAAGGGCGCATCGCTGGTCGGCGTGTTCTGGGGCGAGTTCGTCCGCCGCGAGCCTGGTGCCCACGCGCAGGCGATCGCGCAGCTGCTGCGCTGGCACGCCGAGGGCCGGCTGCAGCCGGCGGTGGACTGCACGCTGCCGATGGCCGAGATCCGTGCCGCCTACGAGCGCATGGCGTCGCGCCGCGTCTGCGGCAAGGTGGTGCTGGTCAACCCCTGAATCGGGGCTCTGGCGGCGGTTCGGCGCGCCCCCGAGGAAGGCCCCGGGGTCCACCGCGCCGCCGCCGCGCTAGCATCCGGCGCAAAGCAGGCGCGCGACGCCTGCGAGGGAGAGCCCGGCGATGGCCGTCAAGGTCCTGATCATCGAAGACAACCCGGTGGCGCGCGCCTTCCTGTGCCGCGTCGTCCGCGAGAGCTTCAGCGACGCCCAGCAGATCAGCGAGGCCGGTGACCTGGAGACCGCGCGCCGCCACCTCGGCGCGGCCGCCAGCGCGCCGGGGGCGGACCCGTACCGGCTGATCCTGATCGACCTCGAGCTGCCCGACGGCAACGGCATGGAGCTGCTGTCGGAGCTGGTGCACTACCCGGCCACCAAGATCGTCGCCACGCTGTACTCCGACGACGAGCACCTCTTCCCGGCGCTCCAGCACGGCGCCGACGGCTACCTGCTGAAGGAAGACCGCTTCGAGGTGCTGGTCGAGGAGCTGCAGAAGATCGTCCGCGGCCAGCCGCCGCTCTCGCCGGCGATCGCCCGTCGCCTGCTCTCGCACTTCCGGCAGGGCGCGGCGGCCGACGCGCCGGTGACCAGCCCGGGCGCGTTCATCACGCAGCCGGGCAGCCTGGACGCCGCGCGGCCCGCCCACGGCGAGCCGCCGCCCGACACCGAGCGTCTGACCCCGCG
>Ga0068877_10000371_pt1 | contig 38646 bp, 26 predicted proteins | sample NOAtaG_FD_66437 | JGI IMG/M metagenome (GOLD analysis project Ga0068877, IMG submission 66437) | Freshwater lake microbial communities from Lake Erie, under a cyanobacterial bloom - NOAA_Erie_Diel6S_1000h metaG | ecosystem: Environmental > Aquatic > Freshwater > Lake | place: USA: Ohio, Lake...
ATCAATGACATCAATCCCTTCGAGTGGCTCAAGAACACACTCGAAACTATACCTCAACATCCCGTCAACAAATTATACGAGTTGATACCGCGCAAGGTGTAGTTTACCGTGGGCTTACGTTTTTACGCTTGTTTACTTAAACTATAGTGACCCCGCTGGGATTCGAACCCAGGACCCTTACATTAAAAGTGTAATGCTCTACCAGCTGAGCTACGAGATCGTCTATCCACCGAAGCCTTGGCGAAGGTGGAATCTAATTATGTCTAATTGCGAATTTGCCCAGTTAAAAGGCTTTTCCGTAATTGAGGTCGCAAAGGTAATCGAATAAGAAAATAATGCAAACACGGATTTCAATTATTCTATCAGTTTTATTGTTTTCATTTTCAGCGTTGGCGCAAGGGCCTGAAAACCTGAAAGAGGCTGATTCTCTTTTTAGAGCGAAACAGTACACACAATCCTATGCCCTTTACGACTCTCTTCTCGCTAAAAAGAGTTATTCGGCTGCAATGCTGCTGAAAATGGCGTTTATTCAAGAAGGTCTCAATCACACGGGGTTATGTCTTTACTACCTCAATCTTTACCAAAGAGCCTCTGATGATCACCAAGCTGCTGCGAAGATGGAAGAACTAGCCGAAAAAAACCGACTTGAAGGTTATCGGCCAACTGAACTTTCTAGCCTGTATCACTTTTTTGAAAAGAATAATCTTGACATCACTCGCGTCTTTGGTGCGCTGATCATTCTCTCGTTCTCGATCGCCCTCTTTCAAAAAAAGAAAAAAAGTAGTTTGAAAGTGCCCGTTTTCATGGTTGTTCTGTTTTGTGTTTGTCTTTTTGCAACTGCTAACTGGACAAGCCCTCCGGAAATGGCCATTGTTCGCCACAACCGAACCTATTTGATGGGTGGTCCTTCGGCAGGGGCGTCTGTTGTCGAAATCATTGGAGAGGGACATCGAATGACAATTTTGGGAAAAAAAGATATTTGGCTACGCGTAAAATGGCGAGATAAAGATGCGTACGTGAAAGAGAACAATCTTCTACCTGTTGTTCTCTAGTTTCGAAGCGAAAGAGGGCTTTTGTATTCTTTGTTAGAATACTTCACCCGGTAATAATAGACACCAGCAGACTCGTTATTCCCGTACCACCGGAATTTTCGATCAGTGCTTTCGAAAACTAAGTCTCCCCATCGATTAAAAATCTTCACTGATTCAAAAGTGTTAACGCAATTATCTTTTGGCAAATTTACCAAGGCATCTAAATCTATACCTTCTGATGGAGAAGGATCAATTCCTTCGAGGGCAAAATAATCATTGTATTGATCATTGTTGGGTGTGAAAACGTTTGGAAGCTTAAACTTTTCATCGGTGCCGTTCACATCACTGATTTTCATATCAACCGTTATAGTATCGCCTTTTGCATTCTGGCATCGACTGTCTACGATATTGAATTTAAAAGAATAATTGTTGACGTAAACACTGTTTTTGAAAATAGAACAATCAGGTGCCCAACTGAAAAGCGATTGCAAACCGCTTATTCCTTTAATATTTTTGAAACTATACCCCTCGGGTTTTAAATCGCCAGTGGCAGAAATCAAATTTAGCTGCAAGGAGTCTTTGGTGGGGATAACATCTGCATCCGAGCCCAGTAAATTGATTTCAATGGGTTCTCCCAAAATAAAATTTAGATTTCCGTTTGAAACATTCTGCAATCCAGTTGTCAAAGCAGTTACTAACGGTTTGGCGTTATCGGGCTTGCTTATTTCTACTTCCACATCTACGGTGTCAGCTTTATAAAATAGGCATTTGTTTAAGTTATCGACTACAATAAACTGAAAAGTGTATTTATTTTTTTTGGCCAAATCGAGTTTATCACATTTAATACTCCAATTAAAATTGTTTGTTACGTTGCCGTTGCCCGTTGTGGTCGAAAAAGTGATGCCGTAGTCATTCATATTGAAGCCTAGGCTCTTTCCACTCAAAACCAAAAAATCATTTTCCACATCCTTGCCGGTAACTGTAAAATTTAATGGTTCGAAAATTTTTCGTTCCACAGAAATTTTTCGAGCCGTTGAGGATGCACCTAAACCGGAAGTAGAAATGGTGGGGGTTGAATTTTTAGGAAATTCTTGAAAATAAAGATCAAACAGTAAGGTATCGGGCGGATTTACGTTGCAGGGTAAATCTGTATCGTCCAAGACAAAGCGAAATTTGAAATTGCTTTGTTTGAAGAAAGGGTACATATCGCATTTTGGATCCCACGTAAGTTGTGTTTTTATCGTGCCGCGTTGAGGTGTGTAGGGTGTTAGGCTAAAGCCATATTCATCAATTTTCAAACCATTAGTAGTGTATAGTAATGAAAGCAGGTCATTATCAGCATCAATGCCCTCAATATTCCAACTTCTTGTTTCACCTTCTCTTACAATTTCACTAATCGTTTTGGTGGTTGGACTTATGAATCGCGCGCGCCTGTTTTGAGTTGTAACATTTACCGTAATTTTAAGCGTATCAAGCAGCGGTTGCGGACAGGTGTCATCAAAGGCAATGATGCCCACCTGATATGGACCGTTGGTGTAAGGGCATTGCGGGAAACACACCACGAACTCCCTTGTACTGCCATTTCTCACTACGTCTGTAGTGATAGCCGGTAGTATTTCATTCAGTTTATCAGTCTTGAAATTCAGCGGCACGGCCCGAATGCTAATTTTTTCCTCCAAGTTTGAATTCGCTTCGGTCGATGTGTTGTCGGAAACCAAGATCCTAACACACCTATTTTGTGCTGGGTCATCAACATCGTAAGTGAGCTCAATCTTTTTTCTTGGGGTAACATCGCCTGGGGTGTTAGTGGTGCCCATCGCAACAGGTGGGAAGCTAGCTCGGCAGGCATTGCTCTCAGTCGCGAGCATTTGAAAGTCGCGTCTGCTCTCGCCAATCTTAACGCCTTTTCTAAACTCTTCTACCTTGACAGCAAAAACGAATAAGCCCTCCAATGTTGGCGTAACTGTCAAAATTCCCTCTTTACTAATTTTCAGATCGGGCTTTCCTTGCATGATGCTATTCAACGAAAAGCCTGGCTTCCATGTCACATTTGGGTACGGTCCGGCAGAGGGAGCGGAGTTGATGGATTTCGTGTTTAAAGGTGTTACTAGAGAATATACCAATGAGTCTTTGTCATCGTCAACGCCAGCAAAGTTCACATAGAACTGTCTAAAAGGACATGCGTAGTCGCTAAGTGGAGGGAATAACCTTGGCGATGAATTAATGAAGGGCTTTCCGTCTTTTACCACTGCTGGAAATTCCAAATAAAAGGTCTGACCTGCGAAAAGAGTTGTATTTGGATTTAGTACAGTGTTAACGCTGAAAACATTGTCAATTTGCCAGTTTCGGCAACAACGTTGCCAAGAAACATAATAGCCGTCAGGGTCGTTGTACACCTCGCTTGCGAGTGTGATGTTAGAAGAATAAAATAGTCGGTTTGTTTTGAGCGATGTATTTGCGCACCCCGGTTGCGAATAGGGTACTTCAACATCAGAGAGTATTGGCAAGATATGTGAAGCCATTAACACGTTATCTTTTTTGCGGTAAATGGTTGCTAAGATGCTTTGATCCTTGGCGCCTGGCGTTCCGTTGATTTTATCAAAATACAATATCACACTTAATCGATAAGTATTGCCGCTGATGTACACCAATTCAAATTCGCCACCCACAATGTGCGATGCCATTACGGGGAAGGAAATAAGAAGTAAAAGCGTCAGAAATATTTTTTTCATAGCAAATTGAATTTAAATATACCCAATTTTTATTCACACCTAAAACCCAACTTTATGGTAATTTCGTGCCTATGAAAAAAGGCGACAAACTGGATAATATTACCATCGAAACGATGGCGGCAGAGGGCAAATGCATTGCCAAACACGATGGCTTGGTCATTTTTATTCAGGGCGGGGCGCCAGGAGACGTTGTTGAAATTGAGTTGACCAAAATAAAAAGCAGCTTTTTGGAGGGTAGGGTAACGCAAATCCGAAATTTATCCCCTCACCGAGCGCAGCCATTCTGCACTCATTTTGGCTTGTGCGGTGGTTGCTCATGGCAACACATTAATTATAACACACAACTGCAATACAAGCAGCAACAAGTTATCGATAATCTGGAGCGCCTTGGTGGGTTACAACTTCCAGTCGTCAGCCCCATAGTGGCATCCGCAAAAACAGATCATTACCGCAATAAATTGGATTATACGTTCACGGCAAATCGCTGGCTAACCAAAGAAGAATTAGCGAAAGCGATGGAAGAAAGTAGGTATGAGGTTGGCTTGGGCTACCATTTGCCAGGGGCATTTGATCGCGTATTTGATGTAGCCGAATGTCATTTGCAATCCGACCCTTCCGATGCACTTCGGTTGTTGGTAAAAAAGGTTGCGGTCGAAAACAATATTCCTTTTTTCGATCTGCGCAGGCAAACAGGATTTTTGAGAACCCTCACTATTCGATCATCTAACACCAATGAGGTCATGGTGATTTTGCAGGTAACATCCGATAACATGGGGTGGACAGAGTTGATCTTACAAGCCATCAATGACCATTTTCCTAGTGTGACATCGCTCAACTATATCATCAATAATAAGCGTAACGACACATTTGCTGATTTAGATGTGATTTGCTGGAAAGGCAATCCGTACATCACCGAAAAGATGCCCTCTTCTGATGGATCGAAGACACTTGAATTCCGTGTGGGGCCCAAATCATTTTATCAGACCAATTCCGATCAGGCATATGAACTTTACAAAGTGGCTGCGCAACTGGCCAACCTAAAAGGCGATGAGTTGGTCTATGATCTGTATACCGGCACAGGTACCATCGCCAATTTTGTTGCCAGTCAATCCAAAAAGGTAGTTGGTTTAGAATACGTTGCTGCAGCGATCGAAGACGCAAAGGCAAATTCCAAACTCAACAATATTAACAACACTGAGTTTTTTGCGGGCGATATGAAAGATTTGCTCACTGAAGCTTTTCTATCACAACACGGCCGCCCGGATGTAGTTATCACCGACCCACCTCGCGCGGGAATGCATGAAGATGTATGCAAGATGTTGCTCAAAGCGATGCCCAAACGAATTGTCTATGTGAGTTGTAACCCTGCCACACAAGCTCGCGATCTAAAAATTGTTGCCGAAAAATATAACATCACCGCAGTGCAGCCGGTAGATATGTTCCCACATACGGTGCACGTGGAAAATGTGGTAAGGTTGGATTTGATATAATCAATCGTTTTTTCGTTCTGCCAATACTGTATTGTCTCTTGGCGGTTGTACAATAATTTCTTAACTAGTGAATTCAATTCTTAACTATGAAACTTACCACACTCGCAATTTTTGCACTGACCATCACTTCTTCCTTTGCGCAAAAAAAAGAAACCAAGCCTGCGGCTGTACCTGAAAAAAAGGACGAGCTTCCTTTATCAGGTATCAAATTCCGGAATATCGGGCCGGCTGTTACCTCGGGTCGTATTGCAGACTTTGCTATCAATCCAAAAAATATTGCAGAATACTATGTTGCCACGGCTTCGGGCGGAGTGTGGAAAACAGTGAATGGTGGAACTACCTATGAGCCTCTATTTGACGGACAAGGCTCGTATTCCATCGGATGTGTGACACTCGATCATAACAACCCCAACGTGGTGTGGGTGGGTTCTGGTGAAAATAACAATCAACGGAGCGTGGCCTATGGCGATGGCGTTTATAAATCAGAAGATGGCGGTGCCTCCTGGAAAAACGTGGGGTTAAAAACTTCCGAGCACATCGGCAAAATCGTCATCGACCCCAAAAATTCAGATGTCGTTTATGTGGCTGCCATTGGCCCATTGTGGAAAGAAGGCGGTGAACGTGGCGTTTACAAAACCACGGATGGCGGCAAAACCTGGGAGCAAATATTGAAGATAGACGAACATACAGGTGTGAATGATTTAATCATGGATCCCAGAAATCCGGACGTGTTGTATGCATCTGCTTTTCAGCGAAGAAGAAGTGATTATGCTTACGTGAGCGGTGGTCCCGGCTCAGGCATTTACAAAACTACCAATGCTGGCAAAACGTGGGACAAGGCAAACAATGGTCTACCTTCAGCGGACAAGGGGCGAATTGGTTTGGCGATTTCACCAGCCGATCCAGAATACATTTATGCCATTGTAGAGGCAGCCAAAGAGGCGGGCACTTATCGTAGTACCAATCGTGGGGCGAGTTGGCAAAAAATGAGCAGCCACCAAACGGGTGGCAACTACTACAATGAAATCATTGCCGATCCGCTCAATCGCGAGACCGTGTACACGATGGGTTATGCGATTAGCATCAGCACCGATGGTGGAAAAAATTTCAAGCCGATTGGAGAAAAATCAAAACATGTTGACAACCATGCTTTGTGGGTAAATCCTTCCAACACCAACCACTTGATCAACGGTTGTGATGGGGGTATTTATGAAACGTGGGATGGAGCCAAAACATGGCAATTCAAATCGAACTTACCCGTAACACAATTCTATAAAGTGGAAGTGGACAACACGTTACCTTTTTATTACGTGTATGGGGGCACGCAAGATAATTTCAGTTTGGGCGGCCCTTCGCGCACACGCAATGAAAATGGAATCTTTAATTCTGATTGGTTTGTCACCAATGGTGGCGATGGTTTTGAAAGTGCCATTGATCCATACAACACCAACATTGTCTACGCAGAGTCGCAGCATGGGGGGCTAGTGCGCTTTGACAAAGCAACAGGCGAAAGCACCGGCATTCAACCTAAACCCGGCAAAGGCGAAAACGAGTATCGCTGGAACTGGGATGCCCCGTTGCAAACCAGCGCACACAAAAAAGGAAGAATCTATTTTGCTGCGAACAAAGTTTTTCGAAGCGATGATTATGGAAATACCTGGAAAACTATCAGCGGAGATGTGACCCGTAATATCGATCGCAATAAACTGCCATTGATGGGTAAAGTGTGGAGCATCGATGCCACAGGAAAAAATGATGGCACCGCATTGTATGGAACAGTCAGTGCTTTTTCTGAATCGCCCAAAAATGAAAAGCTGTTAATCATTGGCACCGATGACGGACTAATTCAGGTGACGCAAGATGGCGGACAAACCTGGAAGAAAACCGAGACGTTTGCCAGTGTGCCTGCGATGACGTATGTGTATCACGTGTTTGCTTCACAACACGATGAAAATGTTTTTTATGCAACGTTGAATAATCACAAGCGCGGTGATTTTAAACCGTACATTTTTAAGAGCAGCGACAAAGGCGCTACCTGGAATTCCATTACGGCAAATCTTCCCGAGCGTGGCTCGACCTATAGCATTGCCGAAGACCATGTTGACCCTAGTCTTTTGTTTGTAGCGACTGAGTTTGGTGTTCACTTTTCCAATGATGGCGGAAAAAGTTGGAGACAACTAAAAGGAGGCTTGCCAACCATTGGTATTCGCGACATGGCCATTCAAAAACGTGAAAACGATTTGGTACTCGCTTCATTTGGTCGTGGCTTCTTTGTCTTGGATGATTACTCACCCTTGCGAAGCCTGAAGCAAACAGAAGGCAAAGAGGCTTTTTTATTTCCGGTAAAAGACAGTTGGATGTACATTGAAAATAGTCCGCTGGGAATTCGTGGAAAAGGATTTCTGGGCGAGTCGCTCTACACGGCTGAGAATCCTAAAGTGGGCGCCACATTTACCTATTTCTATAAAGAAGATTTGAAAACCAGAAAAGAAAAACGACAAGAAGAACAAGACAAACTAAACAAAGATGGAAAAGATGTTTTCTATCCGAGTTATGAAAATCTGAAGGAAGAAGAAAAGGAGGAAGCACCTTATTTGTTATTCACAGTGCGCAACCAGCAAGGCGATATCGTGCGAAAGCTAAAATCCCCTGCCAAGAAAGGTGTGTCACGCATTGTCTGGGATTTTCGGTATCCTAGTTCGAACCCTATTAATTTAAACGCGAGCGCCAGCGACAATCCATTTCAACCAGATGATGTGGGTCAGTGGGTGGCACCCGGAACATACACGGTCACGCTTTCAAAATATGTAGATGGAGTAATTACCGATTTGGCAGAGCCTGAAAAATTCAATGTGAATGTTTTACCCGGCACAACGTTACCGGCCAGCGATCGACCCGCACTGGTGGCCTGGCAACGCAAGGCAGCTGAGTTGCAACGAAGTGTGCAGGGGGCATCCGCCCTACTCACCGATGCCAACAATCGCACCAAACACCTGAAAGAAGCGATTATGAGCGTAGCAAAACCCAATCAGGAATTTGTGAAGGACGTGTTATCGCTTGAAGAAAAACTGAGAGGCGTACAAAAGAAAATGAATGGCGACCGTGTGGCCGATCAACTGAATATCGATACACCACCTTCGATCACCTCCCGACTCTTCAGTGCAATATATGATGGTTACGGTACCACCAGCGAACCAACGGCCACGATGAAACAACAGCTGCAAATCGCAGGCGAAGAATTTGATGTTGCACTCACAGATCTTAAAAATACGATGACCAATGAATTGAAAACCCTCGAACAAAAACTGGAAGCAGCCGGAGCGCCTTACACACCGGGGAGAATGCCGGAGCGGAAAAAAGACTAGCGCAGCTAGCCAGGGAATAGCCCAAATGATTAGCTTACTGTGACTATCTTGCAACAGTTTCTGTCAACCATTGACCATGGACTATTGACCAATCTGTTATGCGTCAACATTTATTAAGTGAAGGAGCCAACGAACTTAGTTACGAAATTCGGGAGATCGTAAAGAAGGCGGAGCAAATCAAAAACCTCGGCAAAGAAATTCAGTGGGAGAATATAGGCGATCCTATTCAGAAGAATCATTTGATTCCGGATTGGATGAAACAAATCATCGCTGACCTCTCCATGCAGAATGATACCTACAGTTATTGTCCTTCTAAAGGCATTCTGGAAACACGGCAGTTTCTAGCTGAACTTACAAATCTCCGCAAGGGAACACAGATTACGCCAGACGATATTTGTTTCTTCAATGGCTTGGGTGATGCCATTGCTAAAGTATACCAATACATCACACCCACCTCACGAATTATTGGACCTTCCCCTGCTTACTCCACACACTCCAGTGCAGAAGCGGCTCACGCCAGTCACGAGCCATTGACGTATACGCTCGATCCCAATAACAAATGGTATCCCGATTTGGATGATCTCTATAATAAGGTGAGGTACAATCCGAATGTAGTGGGCATCCTCATTATCAATCCGGATAACCCGACTGGCATGGTGTATCCGTTGGAAACATTAAAACGAATTGTAGCCATTGCGAAAGAGTTCAACCTCTTTTTAATTTGTGATGAAATCTATATCAATATCACTTATAATGGAGCAAGAGCGTATGCCTTGTCGGAAGTAATTGAAGATGTGCCTGGCATTGCTATGAAGGGAATATCAAAAGAGTTGCCTTGGCCCGGAGCGCGTTGTGGTTGGATGGAATATTATAACCGTGGCAAAGATGCCGACTTCAACAGGCTCTGTCAGGCGATTGATAATGCCAAGATGATTGAAGTATGCTCAACTAAGTTACCGCAGCTGGCGATTCCTAAAATTTTGGGTGACTCGCGCTTCAAAGCATATCGGGAAGAAACGAATCGAAAGATTGGAAAGCGCAGCAAAATCATTTCTGATATTTTTAAGACAGTGCCACAACTCACGTTCAACGAAACTTTTGGAGCTTTTTACAACACTATTATTTTTAGAGAGGGTACGCTGAAATCAAATCAAAAAATTGATATTCAAGATTCAAAAATACGAGCGTTGGTAGAGGCATGGACGGCTCATGAAATGCCAAACGATAAGCGCTTTGTTTACTACCTGCTTGGCGCGAAGGGAATTTGCGTAGTGCCCAGCTCTTCCTTTTGTTCAGAGCTGCAAGGATTTCGGGTTACGCTGCTGGAAGAAAATGAAGAGACATTGGTGAAGACTTTTACAGCGATACGGGATGGTATAGTTGAGTATTTAACGTCTTGAATTCATCAAGCAAATCCATCCAAATTATATTTGGTAGGTTACTTTTGACACGAAATGGTTATCTTTACAGTCTTTACCTGTTTCAGATGAAGTACTTGATCTTCTCTTTGAGATTCGTTTCATTGTTCGCGATTTTGCTGACAAGTAACCGCGTATTTGCCCAAAATACCCTTGACAATTTGGGGCTTACAGCAGCAACCCCATCGGCCATAGCCCTAAGCACCCGGCTTTTAAGTACATCCTATACGGGCCCAGCATTCAGAATACGAAGAAGCTCGGATAACGAGTTAAGAGATTTATATTTTGATGCTGGCACCATATCATTGAATTCGCAAGTCAGCGTGGCTGGCGGTGGCCCTGCAACCCTTACCACATTGGGCACCTGGATTGGAGCAAATTCGGGGACTGTAGCAATATGGTACGATCAAAGTGGAAATGGTAGAAATGCCGTACAAGCCACTAATGCGCGACAACCCAGGCTAATCAATGCTGGAAGTATCGACCTCAAAAGTGGGCGCGCTGCAGTTAGACATCTAGCTGCAGGACAGCACTTTTTATCGGTTTCTACAGCTATACTTTCAACCAACTTTTGGTCAATTAACGCAGTAGAATCGCTTGATGGAGGTGCCAACCAACGAATGCTATCCGGACAGGGAAACTGGTTGCTGGGTTTCTGGAATGGAAATGAACAATCGTTTTATTTTCAAGGTGGTGCAGCAGGTACTTATAATTCAGGGATTGCAGCTACAACTAACAATCAAATTTATTCTTCCATCGGTCAGGGAGCTTCCAATGCTCTGGTGTTTCGAAATAGCAGTTCATTTTCTGCTCAAGGCGGAGGAGTGCCTTCAAGTCCGCCAACAACATTATTAACAAGTTCGTACATAACAACAAGTGAATTTTCAAATGGCACAATCCAGGAGATAACCGTTTTTTCAAATGCGATCACTGCTGCAGAAAGACAGATAATAGAATGTAACCAAGGTACGCATTATAGTATCTCCATTTCAACTCCTAGTATATCACTGAATGCTACAAGTCCTATTCCGGTTGGTACAACCACAGTTAATCTTCCTTACTCAGCTGCCAATGGCTCGACTTACAGCATTACTTGGAATCCGGCTGCTATAACAGCCGGATTCGTAAATGTTACCAATGCCGCTTTGCCGGCTAGTCCAATAACTATTACTGTGCCGGCAGTCGGGCCGGTAGCTGGATCGTCCTATAACGGAACGTTAACCGTTTCGAATTCTTGCTCCGGCATAAGTCCTAATTATAGCGTCACTATTTTTATTATAGGAACAAATACATTGGATAATCTGGGTTTAACAGTTGCCAATCCCTCTTCAGTGGCTTATGGATTAAGGAAGCTTAGCAGTACCTATGTTGGGCCAGTTATGCAAATCAGGCGAAGTTCAGATGGTGAATTGCGCGATGTCTATTTTGATGGGACTGGTGTTTTATCTATAAATTCTCTAGTAAGTGCTGCCGGTGGTGGCGATGCAACGGCTACCACATTAACCTCTTGGATTGGAGCAAACTCTGGAACGGTGGCCATTTGGTATGATCAAAGTGGTCAATGGAGAAATGCATCTCAAACTTTGGTAGCTAACCAACCAAGAGTGATTAATGCTGGTGCGATTGAGACACAGAATGGCAAGCCGGCTGTTTTCTTAAATGGAACTAGCTCCTATTTGGTGGAGTCCACCACCAACGTTTCGAATCCTTACGCGATGAATACTGTTGCATCACGAACAGCTTCAAATGGTGGGTATCAGCGGTTGATCAACTTAAGTTCCACCAGTGATTTTTTTGGATACCTAGGCGCAAGTGTAGGGAACTATGCAACATTTGTCGGAAGTGGAGGATCCTGGAATGATGTGGCAGCAAATACGCCAAACACATCCATAGGTGCTACGTCTGCTATTTTATCGATGAATGTGGTGGCTGGCGCAGGTGGTTTAGTGCCTTTCATAAACGGAATTACACAAATAGGAAAAAATGGAACAGCAGGAACTTCAACTGGATTTTTGATTGGCGCACCTTTTCCTCCAGCCTTTAGTTTAAGTCAACTATGGACGGGTTACATTTCCGATTTTGAAATTTTCCCTGCTACGTTATCAATAGCTGCTCGTGGCGCTCTGGAATGTAACCAAAGTAGTTTCTATTCAATTTCTTTCACAACCCCAACCATTACACATGGTTCAATCACTCCTGTTCCTGTAGGAACAGGAGCGGTGAATTTAACCTATTCAGCAACTACAGGTAATCCGACTACTTATAGCATCAGCTGGGATGCCAGCGCCCTTGGTGCGGGTTTCACCAACATCGCCAACAGTGCTTTGCCAGCTACTCCAATCTCCATTGCTGTTGGCCCCACCTCTGTTCCGGGTGCAACGTATACAGGAGTCCTAACAGTAAACAACGCTTGCGGAACGTCCAGTATCAACTACCCTATTTCCGTCTCTATTTTGAATTCTATATTAGGATTGACCCCGGCTACTTCAGCATCCTATTCATTGAGAAAGTTAAGCCCAACGTACACAGGTGCGGCTATTCAAGTGAGAAGAAGCAGCGACAATGCCACACAAGATATTGGTTTCACTGCCGGAGGTGATTTAGATCAAACTGCTTTGTTGGCTTTTGTTGGTGCTGGAAACGGGTTTGTTTCAATTTGGTATGACCAAAGTGGTTTTGGTCGCAACGCTACACAGGCCACACAAGCAGCCCAACCAAGAATTGTAAATGCAGGTGTAGTTGACACTCAAAACGGAAAGCCAACCATGATCTTTTCTGGGGCTCAAACGTTGCTTAGTTCCATGACTGCCGTGCAAGGCACCACCAGTGGAACGGTTACCACCAGCAATTTTGTTTTTCAAAATGCCACGGTACAATCTTCCCTTCTTTCTAATGGAGATGGCGGAGCGAATCGTTATAACATCCATGCCCCGTGGAACGATGGAAATACTTATTTTGATATTGGAAATAATGGTTCTGGGGGAAGAATTTCAGGGCCATTGACTTGGCCAAGTTATTCTATAGCTACTTTTAGGAGAAATGGTGCCCAAGGAGATGTCTGGAAAAACGGAGTCAATTCACTCACGAGCGGAAGTTTTGGTACAGCAGTCACCAGCAACTCGGCCATGTGGATCGGAAGTTATAATGGGGCAAGTTTCTTTATTAACGGAGGCATGGCTGAACTCACGGTTTTTTCTTCAGCACTTTCTAATGCTGATCGTACTACGTTAGAGTGTAGCCAGAGTGCTTACTATACCATATCGTTAACGGGTGCGACTAATTTTGAATTCTACATTCAGGGTACGCCAGCAGCATCTGCATGTAATACTACCGATGAACAAGTAGTATGGAAAAATTCAGATCTTGTGAACAATCAGGCAACAGGTAATAATCTATTAAAAGTTCAAGGAGGTGGTGCTTGGAATGGCGGAGCCGCTTCGTGGAATACTGTATCTAACAACGGTTACTTCCAGTTTACCGCCAGTGAGACCAACACCTTCCGCATGGCAGGGCTCAGCACCACCAACACAGATGCCAACTACACCACTATCCAGTATGCTTTCTATCTTCAAAACGGGGGGACGCTGGGTATTTATGAATCCGGGGTAAACCGCGGGAATTTCGGGAGTTATGCCACCAACGATATCCTGAAAATTACGGTCGAGGCTAATGTGGTAAAATACTATCGCAACGCAACATTGCTTTATATTAGCACGGTTACACCGACATTACCCTTGCTGGTGGATGTGTCTGTCAACACGGTAGGCGGAACGATCAACAATGCTATTGTATCGAACTACAACACCGGTGTTTTCGTGGCTAATGCGATCAATGCCGGAGCCACACCAGTCTACCAATGGAAACTAAATGGATCAGATGTCGGTACCAATAATTCCACATACACAAATACTACGCTGAACAATAATGATATCGTTAGTTGTGTTCTAACCTATACTGGAATTTGTGGTGTTGTTACGGCAACTTCCAACGGCATGACCAATAAAGCCGTAGCCGCTCCGAGCAGTATCGACTTTTATATCACCGGAACGACAGCCGCATCGGCATGTAATACGGTGGATGAAAACGTGGCCTGGAAGATCACGGATTTCCGAAACGTACAAGGAACAGGCAACAGCCTGGTGAAAATAAATGCCGATGGATCGAACGGGGGTTGGAATGGAGGTGCCGCTTCCTGGAACATAGTGGCCAACAACGGGTACTTTCAGTTCACCGCATCGGAAACCAATACTTTCAGGATGGCCGGGCTCAGCACCACCAACACAGATGCCAACTACACCACTATCCAGTATGCCTTTTATCTGGTCAATAACGGAACGCTGAGAATTTATCAATCCGGAGTTGACATCGGGGCTTTCGGAACATATGCCACCAACGACATCTTAAAAATTGCTGTCGAGGCCAATGTGGTAAAATATTACCGCAACGCAACGCTCCTCTACATCAGTGCCGTTGCCCCAACCTTACCGCTGCTGGTGGATGTATCCATCAACTCAACCGGGGGCACAATCAATAACGCAATAGTCTCCAATTACAACACTGGTACATTTACCGCGACAGCCACCAATGCGGGAACGCCTTCTTTCCAATGGTTTGTTAATGGAAGCCCCATCGGTGGGGCAACCTTATCTACCTACACAAATACTTCACTGGCCAACAACGATGTGGTCACCTGCACCATGCTGCCAGGCTTGGGTGGTTGTACGCTCGTGCCCCCATACACATCCAACGCCATCACCAACAAAGCCGTGCCAGCTCCAACATCTATCGACTTTTACATCACCGGAACAGTGGCCGCTTCAGCTTGCAATACCGTGGATGAAAATGTAGCCTGGAAGATTACAGATTTCCGCAATGTGCAAGGCACAGGCAACAGCCTGGTGAAAATAAATGCAGATGGCTCCAATGGCGGATGGAACGGGGGTGCCGCTTCCTGGAACACAGTCTCCAATAACGGATACTTTCAGTTCACAGCAACCGAGACAAACACCTTGCGAATGGTTGGTCTGAGCAACACCAACACAGACGCCAATTACACAACCATTCAATATGCCTTTTATCTGCTCAATAACGGGACGGTGAGAATTTTTCAATCCGGAGTTGACATCGGGGCTTTCGGAACATATACCACCAACGACATCTTTAAAATTGCTGTCGAGGCCAATGTGGTCAAATATTATCGCAACGCAACGCTCCTCTACATCAGTGCCATTGCCCCATCATTGCCACTCCTCGTAGATGTTTCCATTAATTCAACGGGTGGAACCATCACCAACGCAATCGTCTCCAATTACAATACGGGCACATTTACCGCCACGGCCACCAATGCGGGCACACCCTCTTTCCAATGGTTTTTAAATGGAAGCCCCATCGGTGGGGCAACCTCATCCTCCTACACCAATACTTCGCTGGCCAACAATGACATTGTCACCTGCACCATGCTGCCAGGCCTGGGTGGTTGTACGCTCGTGCCACCTTATACTTCCAACACCATCACCAACAAAGCCGTGCCCGCTCCAACAAGTATCGACTTTTATCTTTCAGGCACCATTTCAACTACAGCCTGCACAGAGGCTATTGAACAAGTGGTGTGGAAAATTTCTGATCTTGTAAACACGCAAGCTTCGGGCAACAATCTGGTAAAAATTAATGCGAGCGGATGGAATGGAGGTGCTGCCTCCTGGAATACCGTCTCTAATAATGGGTTTTTTGAATTTACAGCCACAGAAACAAACATAGAACGGATGGCGGGGCTAAGCACAACAAATGTTAATGCCAGCTATACTACCATTCAGTACGCTGTATACTTGGTAAATAACGGAACCTATAGAGTATACGAATCAAATAATGATCGGGGTGGCTTCGGAACGTATTCTACAAATGATGTTTTTCGGGTAAGTGTTGAGGCGAACGTAGTGAAGTACTTTAGGAATGGCGTGCTATTCTATACGAGTGCGGTAGCCCCAACTCTTCCCCTGCTGGTGGATGTTTCAATCAATCAAACAGGCGGCACCATTACAAACGCCCTTGTGGTTAACAACTCCAATTCGGGAGCCTTTGCAGTAGTAGCAACCAATGCGGGTCTTAATCCAACTTTCGATTGGCGTGTTAACGGAAGCAGTGTGCAAGTTGGTACAAGCACTACCTATACAAATACCTCCCTTGTCCCAGGTGATGTTGTTACGGCTATTCTTACCCCCAATCTTGGAGGATGCTCCTTAACAAATTATACTTCTAACTCTATTACCATTAACGGGCCGGGAGCAACTCCAACCAATTGGACTGGAGGAACGGATAGCAATTGGTATATAGCAAGTAATTGGGACAACGGAATCCCCAACAAATTTAAGTCTGCCGTTATCAATTCCGGAACGCCTAATAATTTAACATTGACTGCCTCTGCCAATGTATATGACATAACGATTCAACCGGGCGCAACTTTCACCATTAGTGGTAGCAATCAGCTTTACGTGTTTCGGAATTTCACTAACAACGGAGCGTTCGTTCCCAATACCAGCAGGGTAAATTTTATAGGATGCTCCAATGCCAGCGTACTTAGTTGTTCGGGTACCCAAACATTCTATAATATAACTGTTAACACAAGTTACGGATTAACGGTTGCATCCGGCACTCATCAAGTCTCAAACAACTTTACATTCACAAATGGAATTGTAACACAAAATGCGACCTTGCTATTTTTAGCAGGATCGTCTGCCACTGGGGCGAGTAATTTGAGTTATGTGAATGGCTCAGTAAGAAAAGCCGGAACCACCGCCTTTGTGTTTCCAATTGGTAGCTCCAGTCGTTTTGCGCGAATCGGAATTGGTGCTCCATCAGCTTCAACCACCTATACCGCTCAGTATTTTAACACTCCTTTTGGAACCTATACCAATGCAGCCGCCCCGCTACCCGTCTTCAACAATGTAAGTGCCCGTGAGTATTGGACATTGAACCAGACGGTCGGTTCAGGTAATGCCACGGTAACATTGTATTGGGAAGATTCGCAATACAGCCAAATAAATGATTGCGGGACGACTGATCTGCGAATTGCCCGTTTCAACGGTACAGCCTGGCAGAACAATAACAATTCAGTGTCGACCACGGGCGCCTGCTCACTGTCGAGCGCACTCGCTGGAACAGTCAGCACTACTGCAGTAGTAACCCAGTTTGGCCCTCTCACATTTGGTTCGCTGTCCAACACCGTCAATCCGCTGCCAGTGGAACTTACGAGCTTCATGGCTGCCGTTACCCCTAACTCGGTTCTGTTGAATTGGTCAACGGCCTCTGAGTTAAATAACGATTTTTTTGAATTGCAGCGTTCTGCCACTGGGGAGAAATTTGAAAAGATAGCCACCGTAAAAGGAGCAGGTACCGTACGCGACCGGACAGATTATCAATATGAAGATGTAACTCCGCTTTATGGAAAAAATTACTACCGTTTAAGGCAGGTAGATTTTGATGGCCAAGATGCCTATTCGAACGTGGTGGTGGCCGATGTGAGCATTGTGAGCGCCAGTTTTAGCGCGTCTGTGTTCCCGAACCCAGGCCGCCAAGATGAGTTAAAATTTATGATCAACACATCTGATACCTCATCTCCGGTGCGGATGCGCATGTTCGACCAACTTGGAAAAAATGTGATTGACGAGACCTTGAGCCTTCAAACCTCAAGCGAGCAATTTGACCTACGGTTGCCCAATCAGGTATCGGCAGGAATGTTCACATTAATTTTCGAGAAGGGCACGCAGAAGCAGTTCATACGTTTAGTAATTAAGGAATAGGAAAATTTTTTAAAGGGACATTGAAATTGATTTAAGTTCAGCAAAGAAAAAATTAAAGCAAAAGATTTTGATCTTCTACCTAACATTCGTTATCAGCGTTTTCAAAACTTTTTCTTGCACTTTCATTGATTGTCATCAGGAAATTTTGCCATCTTGCACTACGGCACAACAAAAAAAATGAACAGAATGGCTACATATCGACTCAACAATTTGATGAATAATAGCCTTGTGCTCATTAACGTCATTATTCTCCGAAAACCGGGGCTGTGACGATTTTGTTAAAGAAATTTTCAACCGCCCCGACAAAATCGGGGCGGTTTTATTTTATGGTAACTACAACAAACTAACGATTGTTCTAACATGATAGAGTACTACAACGATGAAACCATTCTTTTTATAGATGGAAATTTTGTCAAGGCGAGCGAGGCTAAAATCGATCTATTTGGTCAGACATTACATTATGGCTATGGTGTATTTGAAGGCATCCGCTCTTATGAGACTGTAAATGGAATAAAAGTATTTAAACCTCGTACCCATTTCGAACGCTTGCAGCGCAGTTGTGACTTAATGGGAATTCCTTTTACCTACAGCGTAGAAGAACTTATCCAACTTACCTACCAGGTACTGGAAAAGAATAATCTTTCGAACGCTTATATCCGTCCACTGGTTTTCTGTGGACCCAATATGGAGCTCACTGCGCCTTCTGATGTTTCTTTGATGATCACAGCCTGGGCTTGTGAACAACATCCTAACTTAAAACAGAAGCGAATTTGTATCTCCTCTTTTCAACGACCCAATCCCAAAGCTGTTACCGTAGAAGCTAAAGTTTGTGGATTGTATGTGAACTCGATCTTAGCGACTACCGAAGCGAGAAGACGTGGTTTTGATGATGGTTTGTTATTAGATCTGAATGGATTTGTGGCGGAAGGCCCGGGTGCCAATTTCTTTTATGAGAAAGACGGAGTGATCTATACACCGCCTGCCAAAAGCATCCTTCCCGGCATTACTCGTAAAACGGTCATTGATATTTGTAAAGAGTTGGATTTGCCGGTAGAAGAAAAATACTTTAAGCCGGAAGATTTATTTGAAGCCGACAGCGCATTTTTCTGTAGTACGATGAACGAAATTGTTGCGATTGAATCTGTAGAAGGACAACCCGTAGCTAAACTTTGGAAAGATTCCATGGGCGCCTTGATTCAGGAGACCTATCGCAATATTGTGTTAGATAAGAGTTACTCGTATGTAATAGTTTAATGGTTTCCGGTTCTCGGTTCCCAGTAACTGGCAACCTGCAACTGGTAACTGTAATAATGAGCCTTAAAATTATTTAGCAAAGTGATTAACGAATTAAACAAATACAGTCGCACCATCACCCAAGACCCCACGCTTCCTGCCTCGCAGGCGATGTTGTATGGAATTGGTTTGACAGAACAAGATTTAAAAAAAGGACAAGTAGGTATTGTAAGTACAGGCTACGATGGCAACACCTGCAACATGCATCTAAATGCGCTGGCGCAAGAGGTAAAAACTGCCGTATGGGCTCAGGATCTGGTGGGCTTAATCTTTCATACCATTGGGGTGAGTGACGGAATTGCCAACGGAACTGAAGGCATGCGCTACTCATTAGTCAGCCGGGAAGTAATCGCAGATTCTATCGAGACGGTTTGTGGAGCTCAACATTACGATGGAGTCATTGCTGTTGTGGGTTGCGATAAAAATATGCCAGGTTCAGTAATGGCCATGGGTAGATTAAATCGACCCGCCATTATGGTGTACGGGGGAACGATTGCCGGAGGGCACTATAAGGGAAAGGAATTAAATATCATTTCTTCGTTTGAAGCATTAGGCGAAAAAATGCAAGGCAAACTCTCGGAGGAAGATTACAAAGGTATTATCCAAAACTCTTGTCCGGGTGCGGGCGCCTGCGGAGGAATGTACACAGCCAATACAATGGCTTCGGCTATTGAGGCGCTGGGTATGGCACTTCCGTATTCTTCTTCCAATCCTGCATTGAGTAAAGAAAAATCTGTGGAGTGCGCAGAGGCCGGTAAGGCCATCCGACTTCTTCTTGAAAAAGATTTGAAGCCACGCGATATCATGACATTTAAAGCATTTGAAAATGCGATCACCATTGTAATGGCGTTAGGTGGATCAACCAATGCGGTCTTGCATTTAATCGCAATGGCAAAATGTGTCGGCATCAAGATCACGCAAGAAGATTTTCAACGTATTTCTGATAAAACGCCTCTCATCGCTGACTTGAAGCCAAGTGGAAAATATCTGATGGAAGCTCTCCACAAAATCGGAGGCGTGCCATCTGTGATGAAATACTTAGTTAAAAAGGGACTGCTTCATGGCGATTGCATCACGGTAACCGGAAAGACCCTTACTGAAAATGTTGCTAACGCCAATGATCTCGATTTCGAAAAACAAGATGTGATTGTTCCCTTGGAAAAACCTTTGAAAGCAACCGGACACATTCAAATTTTGTATGGCAATCTTGCCGAAAAGGGTTCCGTAGCAAAAATTACTGGAAAGGAAGGAGAAAGATTCAAAGGAACAGCGCGCGTGTTTAATGGCGAGTTTGATGTAGTGGATGGAGTGAGATCAGGAAAAATAAAAGAAGGCGATGTAGTGGTCATTCGCAATGTGGGTCCGAAAGGAGCACCGGGCATGCCTGAGATGTTGAAGCCAACAAGTCTCATCATGGGTTCTGGATTAGGCAAATCAGTGGCACTGATTACTGATGGAAGATTTTCAGGTGGGTCTCATGGTTTTGTCATTGGGCACATTACTCCTGAGTCTTTTGATGGAGGTCTGATCGGTTTAGTGGAAGACGGGGATTGGATTGAAATCGATATCAAGAAACACCAGATCAACTTATTGGTCGATGAGAAAACAATTGCGATCAGACGGTCGCATCACAAAGCTCCTACACTTCGTGTGACGAGCGGTGTATTGTATAAATATGCGAAACAAGTAAAAACAGCTGCTGATGGATGCGTTACTGACGAAGACTAAGGAGAGAGAAGTAGCACAACCTACCAAAGAGATCAAAGGCTCTGAGGTTTTGTTGCGTTGCTTGGTGGCAGAGGGAGTAGATGTTATGTTCGGTTACCCGGGTGGAGCAATCATGCCGGTGTATGACGCATTGTATGATTATGCTGATCAATTAAATCACATCTTAGTTCGCCATGAACAAGGCGCTATTCATGCCGCACAAGGATATGCGCGTGTGTCTGGAAAAGTTGGTGTAGCACTTGCTACGTCTGGACCTGGCGCAACTAATTTAATTACCGGGTTAGCGGATGCTTTGATTGATTCAACTCCTGTCGTTTGTATTACTGGTCAAGTATTCGCGCACTTATTAGGCACTGATGCATTTCAGGAAATAGACGTTATAAACACAACCATCCCGGTTACAAAATGGAATGTTCAGGTAACGGAAGCAAAGGATATTGCCCCAGCTATTGCCAAAGCATTTTACATTGCAAAAACAGGAAGACCAGGACCTGTGCTGGTTGATATCACCAAGAACGCGCAGAATGAATTGTTCGCAGAAGAGAAATATGAACGATGTGATTTTGTTAGAACGTATAAGCCGAAACCTGCTTTACAAGAAACGCAAGTAGAAGCTGCGGCTGCTTTGATCAATCAAGCGAAGCGTCCTTATATTTTGGCCGGACAAGGCGTATTGCTTTCGGGTGCAACAAAAGAACTGATTGCCTTTTCTGAAAAAACCGGAATACCCGTTGCCTCTACTTTGTTGGGACTAGGCGCTTTCCCACAAGATCATCGAAACTATGTTGGCTACTTGGGGATGCATGGCAACTATGGTCCCAATGTAAATACCAATGAATGTGATGTATTGATTGGATTGGGGATGCGTTTTGATGATCGCGTTACCGGTAATGTGAGCAAGTATGCCAAGCAAGCGAAGATCATTCATATCGACATCGACAAAGCGGAAATCAATAAAATCATAAAGACGGATGCTTTTATTTTAGCTGATGCCAAAGAAGCCTTGTCTGCATTGACTGAACAATGTGAAGAAAAGAAACATACAGAATGGATTTCTACTTTTCATGCAATGGATAAAATCGAGTATGAGAAGGTCATCAAGGATGAGTTCGCTCCGACATGCAATGAATTGATGATGGCAGAAGTGATCAATTGCCTGTCAAATAAAACAAACGGAGAAGCAATTGTGGTGACCGATGTCGGACAACATCAAATGGTAACATCACGCTATTATAAATTCAAAAATCCTCGCACTAACGTAACATCAGGTGGAGCTGGCACGATGGGGTTTGCTCTTCCGGCTGCCATGGGAGCAAAACTAGCAATGCCACACAAGCAAGTAGTAGCTGTGATTGGTGATGGCGGCTATCAGATGACCGTACAAGAATTAGGAACGATCATGCAGTATAAAATTCCTGTAAAGATTTTAGTGCTGAATAATAATTTTCTGGGTATGGTGCGCCAATGGCAACAGTTGTTTCACGCTAAAAGATATTCGTTCACAGAAATGGCTAACCCGGATTTTATTAAGATCGCTGAAGCTTACAACATCACTGCGAGGAAAGTGAGTAAAAGGGAAGAACTGGAAGCCGCCATACAAGAAATGTTGGATTCGAAGACATCTTATTTTTTAGAAGCAGTAGTTGGAAAAGAAGATAATGTTTTCCCTATGGTACCTGCCGGAGCAGGGGTGGGAGATGTGATTTTGGAAATACCAAGAAAATAGTTGATGGTTATTCGTTGTTCGTGTGTTATGCGAGCAACGAATAACAAACAACGAACAACAAATAGAATGAAACAAGATTTTACCTTAGAAGTCGCGGCTGATAATAATTTTTCTGTGTTGAACAGGGTCATTAATATCCTCAACCGCAGACGGGTGCGAATCAAGAAATTAATGGCACACGAGAACGAAAATGATTTTCGTAAAGGTGGCGTGATTATGCTACTACATACTACTCCCGATATGATAGAGAAGGTTTCTACTCAATTGGAGAAATTAATTGAAGTAGAGATGGTGCGTTCACAAGAGGGAAGTCAGGTCTATTTTGAGTTAAGTGAACGCATCGTGGATGTAGACTGAGAATGGTCGTTCGTTGTTCGCACTCTGGGTAATATTAGCAAACAACGAATAACTCAACGATTTATAAACAACTAAAAACAAATAAAAATGGCAAAGATTAATTTTGGAGGCACCCTAGAGGAAGTAGTAACACGTGAGGAATTTCCAATGGAAAAAGCATTGGCACTTTTAAAAAACGAAACGATTGCAATCATAGGATATGGTGTCCAAGGTCCTGCACAAGCATTGAACTTACGCGACAATGGATTCAACGTAATTGTTGGCCAGCGTAAAGGATCTAAAACATGGGACAAAGCCGTGAGCCATGGTTGGATTCCCGGTGAAACTCTATTTGACATCAACGAGGCAGCCGAGCGCGGCACCATCATTCAATTTTTGTTATCCGATGCAGGACAAATTGCTGCGTGGCCTACGCTGAAGCCATTTCTAACGACAGGTAAGACTCTATATTTTTCTCACGGATTTGGCATTACGTTTAATGAACAAACTGGTATTGTTCCGCCAACAGATGTGGATGTTATTTTGGCGGCACCAAAAGGATCTGGTACTTCTGTGCGTAGATTATTTTTGCAAGGCAAAGGCATCAACGCGAGCTATGCGGTATTTCAAGATGCGACTGGAAAGGCAACCGATAAAGCAATTGCATTAGGTATAGGTGTGGGTGCCGGTTATCTCTTCGAAACTGATTTTAAGAAAGAAGTCTACTCGGACCTTACAGGAGAGCGCGGAACCTTGATGGGCGCGATTGCCGGAATTTTTGAAGCTCAGTATGAAGTACTACGTTCAAAAGGTCATACTCCTTCAGAAGCATTCAATGAAACAGTAGAGGAGTTGACCCAAAGTTTAATGCCATTGGTTGCCGAAAATGGAATGGACTGGATGTATGCCAATTGCTCAACAACTGCTCAACGAGGTGCTTTAGATTGGAAAAAGAAATTCAAAGCAGCTACACTCCCGGTTTTCAAAGAGTTGTATGAAAGCGTAGCGAGTGGAGCAGAAGCAAAACGCACGATCGACACTTGTAGCAAACCAGACTATCGCGAGAAGCTCGCAGAAGAATTGAAAGAAGTTCGTGAAAGTGAACTGTGGCAAGCGGGTGCGGCAGTACGCGCCTTGCGACCAGAGAAAAATAAAGTAGAGGCGAGCATGATCAATTAGACGTAATTAGTAAGACACAAGTAGTAAGAAAAAATACAGCGATGTCTTACGTCTTATTACTTATGTCTTATGTCCAAACGAAAAAATGACAACCACTAAAGCACAACAAATCGACATTAACCGCGCGCACCTCGTTCTCAAAAACGTAGTGCTCAAAACTCCTTTGCAGTTTCATCGCAAATTGTCAGAGAAGTTTGGCTGCGAAGTGTACTTGAAGCGTGAAGATTTGCAAGTGGTTCGGTCCTATAAAATTCGAGGGGCTTATAATTTGATTCAAAGTTTGAACGAGGCAGAACGGCAACGTGGCGTTGTTTGCGCTAGCGCTGGCAATCACGCCCAAGGAGTTGCCTTCTCATGTAAACTACTAGACATAAAGGGAGTAATCTACATGCCTGCTATCACGCCTAAGCAAAAAATCAATCAGGTGAAAATGTTTGGTGGTAGCAATATTGAAATCGTATTGGTGGGAGATACGTTTGATGATTGCCAGGCTCACGCTTTGGAATTTACGAAGCAAAATAACAGTGTATTCATACCACCGTTCGATCATGAAAAGGTGATTGAGGGACAGGGAACTGTCGCAAAAGAAATTTTAGAGGAACAATCCAATATAGATTATGTATTTGTTCCGGTAGGTGGTGGCGGTTTATCTGCGGGAATGGGAAGCTACTTTGCGACTTACGCTCCTCAAATAAAAATGATTGGGGTGGAGCCTCAAGGCGCACCGTCTATGAAGGAGGCCTTGAAAGCAGGCAAGCCAGTGATCTTAGATTCAATTCAACGATTTGTTGACGGTGCCTCTGTAAAAAGAGTAGGTGACCGCAATTTTGAGATTTGTAAAGACGCATTGGCAGACATGTTGCTGGTACCGGAGGGAAAAGTGAGTTCCACTATTCTTCAACTCTACAATGAAGATGCTATTGTTGCGGAACCAGCGGGAGCGTTGTCCATCGCAGCCTTAGATCAATACGCAGATAAAATCAAAGGAAAAAAAGTAGTCTGCATTCTAAGTGGGGGCAATAACGACATCGACCGAATGCAGGAGATTAAGGAGCGATCACTACTCTATGAAGGTTTGAAGCAATATTTTATCGTGCGCTTTGCACAGCGCCCGGGCGCATTGAAAGAATTTGTCAATCATATTCTCGGCCCGAACGATGACATCGTCCGTTTTGAGTTCATTCAAAAACATAACAAAGAAACGGGTCCCGCATTGATAGGAATTGAGGTTAAGTCAAAAGAAGATTTTGATTTTCTGATTAATCGTATGAATAGTTACAAATTGAACTATACGCTCGTCAATCAGAACGAAAACCTTTTCGAGTATTTGGTCTAGTTAACGCAACCTCTAAATATCTTCATAATTGCATATCTTGGGGTTCTAATTCTACTTGACATGAAACTCCTTCGAAAGATTCTCCTTGGTTTTGCAGCACTAATTGGGTTAGCTGCCATCATCATTCTTTTGTTCTATCGGCAAGAAACCTATCAGCTATATAAGGTCCTTACCTTTTTCGATAAAGGAAATATCTCCGAAAACTTCCGCGGAGTGAAAGATATTTTTCCCACTACTACCGTACCAAAACCGGATCGATCTGATCTTTTTCCAATAAGTTCGAAGCCTTATTCATTGCCTACTTCTTTTCAGGTTAATGACTCAACTGTAGATACCAATGCATTTCTTGATTTTACGCTGACGGATGCTTTGATTGTCATTCAAAACGACACAGTTCGTTACGAATCTTATTCCAATGGATTCAAAGTTGACGATCATCATATTTCCTGGTCCATGTCTAAGTCGGTGGTTTCTACTTTGCTAGGAATTGCCATTGGCGAAGGAAAGATAAAAAGTATTGAGCAAACAGTAACGGATTACCTACCTGATTTTGCAGGAACTGGTTACGATAAGGTGCGAATTAAAGATCTACTTCAAATGTCTTCGGGCGTTGGCTTCAATGAAGATTATGGCGATTTCAATTCTGATATCAATGTAATGGGAAGGTACTTTGCATTGGGCATGCCGATGGCCGATTTTGCCAAAACATTAAAAAGAGAGCGAACACCAGGCACATATAATCACTACGTGAGTATTGATACACAAGTACTGGGCATGATTCTGGTGAAGGCAACTGGCCAGCCAATTACACAATACATGAAGGAAAAACTTTGGTCTTCCATTGGAGCAGAATCAGAAGCTTATTGGATCGTTGACAAAGCGGGGATGGAGTTCGCCTTGGGTGGCTTGAACGCTACAGCGAGAGATTACGCAAAGCTGGGACAGCTATTTCTTGACACTGGTAAGTGGCAGGGCCGGCAAATTGTTCCTAGAGAATGGGTGTTATCATCCATTACTCCCGATGCACCTCATGTGATGCCGGGAAAAAGAGTCAATGCTGCACTTGCTGATGGATATGGCTTTCAATGGTGGATACCTGTGGGAAGCAAGGGTGAATTTGATGCTCAAGGAATTTATGATCAGTTTATTTACATCGATCCAAAATCCAAAATGGTAATTGTAAAACTTTCGTCAAACTACCATTTTAAGAATGACAAGAAGAGAATCTTTCACGAATTAGAAATCGCATTGTTTAGAAAGATTGTTGAGCAGAGAATTTAATATTTATCTAGAGACCTCAGTAATTTCCTTTTCAAGAACTTTTTCAACAAACTGATTTAGAGACATTTTTAACGTAGCAGATTTAATAGCTGCAAGTCGGTGAATTTTCGGCTTAAGCCTTACATTGAAACTCCCTTTGTATTCTTTGTCTGGATCTTTTCCAAGTTCTTTGCAGGTAGCTATGTAGTCTTCCACAGCATCTCTAAATGCTTTTTTCAATCTAGCTACTGAGTCAGCTTCGAATGTTACCAAATCTCTGATACCAACTATTTTTCCGAAGAAGATTTCATCTTCATTACTGAACTCAACAGAGCCAGTATATCCATTATGTACTAAAACATTTTTCATAGTAGTCCTTCTTCTTTTAAATGTTCAATGATCAATTCAATTACGTACATCTTTAAAATCGGCTTGGGGTGAGGCTCATGCAGGCTTACAGAAATCCTGGTTTTAGGGTTCATGAATTTTCTTCTTGATCCACCGCCTCTCAATTCTTGATATCCAAAATGGGACATGATTGCTTGTAATTCTCTCCATGTAAAGTCTCTTGGCTTACTTTTAAGCCTATCTAAGGCTTTTTGAAACTTACTCATAAACAAATGTAACTATATTTTAGTTACATCATAAAAGCTTAATCTACCTAACTTTAATATACGTTCTGTAATCGTTACCTTGGGGTTTATTAAAATCGGATGGCACAAGGATTATTAATTGATATGGACGGGGTAATTTATAGCGGTGCTGCTTTAATACCCGGAGCCGATAAATTTATCGCTAGACTGCTGGAGCAAAAGATTCCATTCATGTTCATGACGAACAACAGCCAGCGCACCAGAGTGGATGCGGTACGCAAATTAGAGAAGTTGGGAATTAAAGTGAGCGAAGATCACGTTTACACCAGCGCGATGGCAACTGGAAAATTTTTAGCCAGTCAAATTCCCGGAGGCACCGCCTATGTTTTGGGCGAGGGTGGATTGATCTCCAGCTTACATGAAAATGGTATTACCCTGGTGAATTCCGATCCGGACTTTGTCGTGTTGGGAGAAGGTAGAAACTTTACGTTGGAAATGGTGCAGAAAGCAGTTGACATGGTTTTGGCTGGAGCAAAATTCGTGATCACCAATCGCGATCCATCACCTAAGAAAAAAGGCTGGGACAATTTAGGTATTGCTGCTACGAGCGCGATGATTGAAGAAGCTACGGGCGTAAGAGCATTTGTAGTAGGTAAACCTAGTCCTGTAATGATGCGCTCTGCCCGCAAAGCCCTCGGATTGGAAACAGCCGAGACTACTATTATTGGCGACACGATGGATACGGATATTCGCGGTGGTGTGCAAATGGGCTACAAAACGATTTTAGTGCTAAGTGGCATAACAAAAAAGGATACCCTCTCTCGCTATGCCTATAAACCGGATTTGGTGATCGATTCAGTCAATGAGTTAAAGTTGCCGCTAGCTTGGTGGTAAAAAAAAGTATCCAAAAGTAATTTAGATATACTAAAACAACCAGATTATGAAACGCACAGCATCCGCACACTGGGAAGGAAATTTGAAAACGGGAAAGGGAAGTGTCTCATCGCAAAGCACCGTACTAAACAATACGCAGTATTCCTTCAAAACCCGATTTGAAGATGGAGTTGGCACCAATCCAGAGGAACTGTTAGCCGCAGCACATGCAGGTTGCTTTACCATGGCCGTGAGCGCAGTACTTACACAAGCGGGTACTCCCCCAACCTCACTAGATACTGTAGCTACTTTAACTATGGAAGGATTGGATATCACCGGCATTCATCTTTCTATCCAAGGAAAAGTACCAGGTATTACTTCGGAGAAGTTTGTTGAAGTGACCAAAGGCGCAGAGAAAAATTGCATCATTTCCAAAGCGCTAAAAGTTGCCATCACATCGGAATCGATGCTGATGTAATCATCAACTAACACTCGTAAGTGAGTAAATTTTTCTGCTGATTTGAATTACAAGTCGTAGAAAAATTCTCATCTTCGTAACGATAATTTAATATCAAATCAATCGCCCCGTTAATCATGAAAATGATGACGGGGCGATTGCATTTTAAAGGCATTACGCCAAACTAACAGTTGTTGAATAGAGAAATGAGCCAGTTAAAACCGAAAACAATTTTTGAAAAGATTTGGGACAGCCATGTGGTGAAACGAGCGGAAGGCTATCCCGATGCACTGTTTATCGATCGCCATTTTATACATGAGGTAACTAGTCCACAAGCTTTTGACGGCTTGAAAAAACGGGGCATACAAGTTTTCAATACTTCGCGCACAACTGCCACAGCCGATCATAACGTGCCGACTAAGGATCAGCATCTTCCAATTAAAGAAGCATTGTCGAGACATCAGGTAGAAACGCTACGCAAAAATTGTAAAGAGTTTGGCGTTGAATTGTATGATTTAGGTCATGCCTACCAGGGCATTGTTCACATCATCGGACCGGAGTTAGGATTAACACAACCTGGTATGACCATCGTGTGCGGAGATAGCCACACCTCCACACACGGAGCGTTTGGAAATATTGCTTTTGGAATTGGTACCAGTGAAGTGGAGCAGGTTTTAGCTACCCAGTGTATTTTGCAATACAAGCCCAAGACGATGAAAATCGAAATCAATGGGAAATTAGGTAAGGGTGTCGTGAGCAAGGATATCATTTTATACATCATCTCAAAAATATCAGCCAGTGGTGCCACTGGCTTTTTTGTGGAGTACGCGGGCGATGCTATCACTAGTCTTTCCATGGAAGCACGCATGACGATTTGCAACATGAGCATTGAGATGGGCGCACGTGGTGGGTTAATTGCACCAGACGAAACTACTTTCAATTATATCAGAGGAAGAAAGTTTGCTCCGCAGGGTGAAGCGTTCGATCGTAAAGTAGAAGAATGGAAAAAATTAAAAACAGATGAGGGAGCAACCTATGATTCTGTTTTAGCATTTGATGCTGCTGATATCGGTCCTATGATTACCTATGGAACAAATCCGGGTATGGGTATGAAAGTAACAGATCGAATTCCAACTATTGCAGAACTAAAAGAAATAAGCGAACAACATTCATTTACCAAATCATTAGAGTACATGGGTCTTGAGCCAGGCTCCTCATTGCTTGGGAAATACATCGATTATGTATTCATTGGAAGTTGTACCAATGCACGCATTGAAGATCTGCGCCTGGTGGCTGAAATGGTAAAAGGAAAAACTAAAGCTTCTAATGTAGAGGTTTGGGTAGTGCCTGGTTCGAAACAGGTAGAAGATCAAGCACGGAGAGAAGGACTTGATAAAATATTTGAGGCAGCAGGTTTTGAGCTACGAAGTCCCGGTTGTTCAGCATGCCTCGGGATGAACGAGGATAAAGTGCCAGCAGGAAAATATTGCATTAGCACGTCAAACAGAAACTTTGAAGGACGACAAGGCCCGAAGTCAAGAACATTTTTGGCAAGTCCTTTGAGTGCTGCCGCTGCCGCGATTACCGGGAGAGTGACTGATGTAAGAGAGTTTGTATAATCGATGTTCGTTGTTGGTTGATCGTTAGTCGCGAATAACCAAGAACGAAAAACTAACAACGAGTAAGAAATGAGTAAAGATAAATTCACAACACTAAAAACAACTGCCGTTCCGCTGCCCAACGAAAACATTGACACGGATCAGATTATTCCGGCACGTTTTCTAAAAGCAACTACCCGTGAAGGCTTTGGCGACAATCTGTTTCGCGATTGGCGGTATGATGCTGAAAATAATCAGATACCAGAATTTGTGCTGAATGACAACAAATATTCAGGGAAGATATTAGTGGCTGGGAAAAACTTTGGTTGTGGAAGTAGTAGAGAGCATGCCGCATGGGCCATTTATGACTATGGTTTTCGAGTGGTGGTGTCCAGCTTCTTTGCTGACATATTTAAGAACAACGCTTTGAATAATGGCTTGCTTCCTATTGTAGTTTCCGACCAATTTCTAAAGCAAATGCTACAAGCAGTTGAGGAAAAACCCTCTACTGAAATTGTAGTAGACTTAGAAAATCAAATTCTGCAAGTAGGTGCAGTGAAGGAAAGCTTTGAGATCAACAAATATAAAAAAACCTGTATGATTAATGGGTATGATGATATCGATTACTTGTTGAGTTTGAATAAAGAGATTAGGGAATTTGATGTAGCGAATACATAGGCTTCAGGCCACAAGCCTCAAGCCACACGCTGCTCTGCCTGTAGCTTGAGGCTTGCAGCTTGTAGCCCCGTTATAGATAACACAAAATTAAGAAGTAAGCACAATGACAAGAAAAATAGTAGTCCTTCCCGGAGACGGCATCGGCAAAGAAGTAACTGCTGAAGGAAAAAAAGTATTAGAAAAAATAGCCGAGTTGTTCGATCATCAATTTGAATTTGATGAAGCGCAGATTGGTCATGATGCGATTGAAACTAGCGGCAATCCGTTGCCGGAGGAAACACTCGCAAAACTGAAAAATTGTGATGCGATTTTATTTGGTGCGGTCGGTCATCCAAAATATGACAATGACCCGACATTGAAAGTACGACCGGAGCAAGGCTTATTGAAAATGCGTAAAGAACTTGGCCTTTATGCCAATCTTCGTCCAATCAAATTGTTTGATGAGTTGTTGGAGGCCTCTAGTATCAAAGCGGAAATATTGAAAGGCTCTGATATACTTTTCTTCCGTGAATTAACAGGTGATGTTTATTTCGGAGAGAAGGGAAGAAAGGATGATGGAAACACCGCCTTTGATCTGATGATCTATCAGCGATATGAAGTAGAACGCATTGCCCACAAAGCTTTCCAGGCAGCAGGCACCCGCAAAAAGAAAGTGACCTCTGTAGACAAGGCGAACGTATTGGAGAGTTCACGCCTATGGAGGCAAGTCGTTACTGAAATAGGTAAACAGTATCCGGATGTTGAATTGGAACATCAGTTTGTAGATTCAGCTGCTATGAAGCTGATTCAAAATCCTAGAAGCTTCGATGTGGTTGTTACAGGAAATCTATTTGGTGACATACTTACAGATGAGGCTTCGCAGATTGCCGGTTCGATGGGGATGTTGGCGTCTGCATCGGTTGGGGACACAGTTGGTTTGTACGAACCTATCCACGGAAGTGCACATGATATTACGGGCAAAGGAATTGCCAATCCGCTCGCATCTATCTTATCTGTTGCCTTAATGCTGGACATTTCTTTTGGACTAAAGGAAGAATCAGAAACAGTTATCAAAGCTGTTGAGCAAACACTGAAAGCTGGCTATCGCACAACAGATATTGCCGATTCGCATACCGATAAAAATAAAATTTTAAACACAAGCAATATGGGAAGTTTAGTAGTTGAGAAACTTGAAAAAGTGACAAGCGCTCAAGCTGTTTAATATTCTAAATTCTGACTTCAATATTCTAAATTCTAATTTATGAGCCACAAAATCCAAATATTCGATACCACTCTCCGCGATGGCGAACAAGTGCCGGGTTGTCAGCTAAAGACTGAAGAGAAGGTAATTATTGCAAAAGAATTGGAAGCACTAGGTGTGGATGTCATCGAAGCAGGTTTCCCAATTTCGAGTCCTGGGGATTTTCTTTCTGTTGTGGAAATTTCGAAGGCAGTGAAGAATGTTACTGTTTGCGGACTGACACGCTCGAAAAAAGATGATATCGATGTAGCTGCCGAAGCGCTGCATCATGCCAAGCATGGACGCATTCACACGGGTATTGGTTCAAGTGATGTGCATATAAAACACAAATTCAAATCATCGCGCGAGCAAGTGCTGGAGCAAGGCGTGTGGGCAGTGAAATATGCAAAAGCAAAAGGATATGAAGTGGAATTTTTTGCCGAAGATGCGGGTCGTGCAGACTTGGCCTTTTTAGCTCAACTGACCGAGGCTGTGATTGCGGCAGGAGCTGATGTTGTAAATATTCCAGACACTACTGGCTACTGCTTGCCGCATTTGTATGGGAAACGTATTCAGTATCTATTTGAAAATGTAAAGAACATAGACAAGGCTGTCATCTCTGTTCATTGTCACAATGATTTAGGGCTGGCAACCGCTAATACTATTGCTGGTTTAATGAACGGTGCAAGGCAGGCAGAAGTCACCATCAATGGAATTGGTGAGCGGGCCGGCAATACTTCTTTAGAAGAAGTGGCGATGATTTTGCAAGTGCATAAAGTTCTAGATCTATATACCAACATCAAGTCCGAACGGATTTTTGAAATTAGTCAGATGGTGCGCGAAATGATGCACATGCCGGTTCAACCGAACAAAGCGATCGTTGGAAAGAATGCCTTCTCTCACTCTTCGGGAATTCATCAAGACGGTTTCTTGAAACATGCCGAGAACTATGAGATCATCAATCCAGCGGACGTAGGGGTTCCGAATTCTTCGATCCTGCTTACAGCTCGTAGCGGTCGCGCGGCTTTAAAACATCGAGCCGAGTTGCTAGGGTATCGCTTCGAAGGTGAGGATCTAAATACGCTTTATGAAAACTTCTTGATCGTGGCAGACGAAAAGGGGAATGTGGACAATGAAGATTTGCAAGTGCTAGTGGGAAACATGCCAGTGCTGTCTCGTTAAGGCTAGTCGCGATTTTTAAAAAGGAATTTAAAGTATTGGAGAGTTGTTTTGAAAACCTTCATCTTTGATTGACCTTGTCGCTTGGAAGAGTGCAGTTTCATGGGTACCTCGATGACCCTGGCACCAGATTTTAAACTCTTCACCAAAATTTCCAACATGCAGATGAAACCTGTTTCCTTTATGAGGACTGAGTGATTTGCTTTTATTCGCCTTAACAAACTAACTGAGTATACCCGATAGAAGGAACTCAACGTGAGAACCTGCACGTCAAATAAGAAACGGAACAAAAAATTAGCAACGGCAGAAGTGAATTTTCGATAGAAGGAAGTCTGATCAAAGCCGCCACCCTGTGCATAAACAGAAGCCAATACCAAATCGTAATCCATTTTGTTAAGTGCGAGCATGACCGGGAGAATGGATAAATCCGAGGTGCAGTCCGCTTCTAGCGTAACAATACGGTCGTAAGAAGATTTGCTTTGCTGCAAAATCCATTCAAACCCTGCATTAAAAGCGGCACCAGGCCCTCGATTAACACCATCACCTAAAATCATAACCTGGCTAGCTGGAAACAACTCCCGAATAATTTGTTTAGACGAATCGCTAGAGCCATCGTCCGAAAAAACAAAATAGAACTCTTCGGTCAAGGTAAGTCCACTCAATTCGCGATAGAGGTTAGGAATGTTTTTTCCCTCGTTAAATACGGGAACAAGAAAAAAAATCATTTGACTTTGCTGATTTCGTCCAATGTTACTCGAATAGCATCCCGCAATTTCACTTTGGGAGAGTAACCCAAAATAGTTTTGGCCTTCTGGAGATCAGGTATTCTTCGTTGAATGTCTTTGTATTTACCAAACACCTCGGCCATCGGGACAAATTTTATTTTTAGCTTTTTCCCTGTGTTGGCAATTTCATGAATCAGCTTAGCCGTATCGATGACGGAGAGTTCCTCGTCATTCCCAATATTAATAAGCTCCCCAATGGCTTTTTCGTTTTCCAATGCGAGGATGGTTCCATTCACGAGGTCCGTCACAAATCCCATTGACCTGGTTTGCGTGCCATCTCCATGTACAATCACCTCTTCGTCATTTAGAATAGCACGAATAAATATCGGCACATGACCTCCACTCCAGGCGAAACTAGATCGAGGACTAAATCCGCCAAAATACCGAATCACCACGGCCGGCACTTTGTGATCGTTATAATAGCCGAAAGCCAATTGCTCTCCATACAATTTAGAAACGGCATAGCTCCACCGCTTGATCATACTAGGACCAATGAGCAAATCTCCATTTTCGTTCAATGGCAAATCTGGTGACATCCCATACACATCTGAAGTGGAAGCAAAAACGACTTTGCAACCCCACATCTTGGCAGCTTCTAACACGTTTTCCGTGCCCTTCGTATTCACCATGAGCGTTGGAAGGCTAACATCTTTTTCAGAGATCTTTTTGACGGCAGCCAAATGGATAATCGTACCGACATCCTTCGCTAAAATTTTAAGTGTATCAAAGTCCAAAATGCTAACCCGATAGAATTTGAAATTGGATTGATGAATGCTCCCCGAAAGGTTTTCTAGGCTTCCATAGGACAGATCATCAATGCCAGTAACCATATAACCTTTTGCCAATAGCTCCTCGGCAAGATGTGAACCAATCATTCCGGCAACACCTGTAATTAATACCTGTTTATTCACGTTATTTGAATTTACATTAGAGATGAAAAAACCCTTAAATATACTATTCAAAAATCAGAGTAAGATCAGAATCGGGGTATTGATTGCCTTTGTAGCAATGACCATGAGTTCATTAACCATGGAATTTTTTAACGCTATTCGAGACGATCGCTATTTTGTAGCCCACGAGGATGAGGTGATTTACTACGGCTCAGCTCAACTATTTTCTGAAACGGGAAGCCTCCAGGCCGAGAGTTGCATCACGGAAGACGTTTCACCCATTGGTCAATTTAACTGGTATGGACCCGGATATAACGTAGTTTACGGATCCCTCAAAATACTTTTTGGCTCTGCCAATTCTCTCTTTATTCGATTTCATTTTTTTCTGGCCTTATTAATTCTAGCCGTCACTTTGCTATTGCCAAACCCTATCGAGGAAAATCTTTTGACAGCCAGTATTTTTTTGATAACCGAACAATTTACCTGCTACATATTCTCTTATTTCCCAGAATTATTGCATCTCTTTTTCTCCATTGTTCTAGTGTTTTTGCTTGAAGTTGTTTATCGGAAGGAAAAGGAAGATAAACTCAATGTATTGTTAGTAACGATCTATTTCGGTGCTGTGCTGTTATTTTCGCTTTGTCGCATCACCACTATTTTCTGGCTGGCTGCGTTAGTACCACTCGGTTCAAACTGGCGACAACGAATACCCTATTTACTTATTTTTGGGCTGGGTATTATTGCCTCCGTTTTCTACTTGCGATTTTTTATAGCACCTCCCTTTGCTGGAGAAATGCACAAACTTCAAAAATTGTATTCATTTAATCTTTGGGACTTTGTTTTAGAAACGTTGAAAGGGGTTTATCGTAATGCGGTTATCTTTTTTTCTAGCAATTCGACTCCTATCTATGTTTTGTTGTTATTATCCGCATTTACACTTATTAATTTTTGGAAAACAAAAGACAAGTTTCAACTAGGATCTTTATTTGTCACGCTTTGTCTCGTAGGCACGTTGATGGCCTACTATTCGGTCAACGCTTTCTACTTTGTTAAGCAAACAGCCATGTTATTGCCATTGTTGGTAGTTGCGTTTATGAGAGGGCCGTTTCGCATTGCTAAGTGGACATTATTTTTTGTACTCATTTTCTTTTGGGTGCCCGTTAATAAAAAACGTTCGTCTGTAATTGAAGAACATAAGGCAGCCTTTGCGAACCTCAAAAATAATTCCGCTCTGCAAGCCGACTTCGAGCAAATTCGTGATCATGTGGAGCGCAACAAGGACATCGTCATCCTCTGGTGCTACAATGAATTTGAGTACGGGAACGCAGTACAGGCACTTCTTCCCTATTCAACAAAAACGAAAAATCCAATTATGTACACGACAAACATTGTAGCTACGAATAGTCCGGCCTCAGAAAAATTCAAGCTGCATGGGAAGTTAAAAGTGGACTATATCCTTAGTAGATGGCCATTAGCCGAACCCACTCTAAATCAGGTTCTTGAGACCGTACATTTTCACCTTTATTCATTGAATAGAAGCCAAAGTAATTGAACAATTCTGGTAGCCGGTTTTGAAATAGTTTGTGATTTCTGGGAACTCTGACCACATTTACCAAAGCCTATGGAAAAAATACCACTCACCGACCGCAAGTATGTCCCTACATTCATCTTCGTCACCAGCTTGTTTATGCTTTGGGGCATTGCCATTTCTATGGGCGATGTGCTGAACCGGCATTTTCAAAAGGTATTGGGAGTTTCCTTAGCACAATCCGGTCTCGTACAGTTTTCTATTTTTGGTGCCTACTTTGTAATGGGCATTCCTGCCGGACTGTTCATGAGAAAATACGGTTATAAAAATGGGGTCATTGTTGGCCTTTGCCTTTATGCGTTGGGAGCTTTTCTTTTCATTCCCGCTGCCGGAGCTGAATCCTTTGGATTTTTTAGAATTGCCCTGTTTATCCTTGCCTGTGGCCTGGCTACTTTAGAAGCTGTTGCACATCCGTTCACCGCTGCCTTGGGTGACGAGCGAAAATCTGAACAACGATTAAATTTTTCTCAAACCTTCAACGCAGTAGGTACTATCATTGGACCAATTTTGGGTGGCGTTTTCATTTTGGGTGACGTGCTTACGGGCGATACACAAGCAGACTTATTCTCTGTGAAAATGTTGTACTCGGCCATTGGCGCTACTGTTTTCATTATTGCTGTTGCCTTTTGGTTTACGAAAGTTCCTCCCCTGCAGGAAGCCAGAAATGCAACCGGCACACAGCGAAGCTATCGCGATCTTTTTCAGTACAAGCATTTTAAATGGGCGGTTGTCGCTCAGTTTTTTAATGTTGCTGCTCAGGGGGGAACATGGGCATTCTTTATCAATTACGCGGTAAAATATATGCCCGGTATGCTTGATCAACATGCAGCATTATACTTTTCATTAAGTATGGGCATGATGCTTTTGGGAAGAATAATTGGCACCTACCTGATGACATTTATTGCGCCAAATAAATTACTCGCACTATTTTGTTTGGGTAGCATCGCCATGTGCCTGGTGATCTCGCAGCACATGGGCTGGCTTTCTTTTGCCTGTTTGATCGGGTTGCAATTCACTTTCTCGATCATGTTCCCTACTATTTTTGGTTTAGGAATGAAAAACCTGAACGACTTGCGAGAGAAAGCGTCTTCCTTTATCGTGATGGGCGTAGTGGGTGGTGCCGTGTTCCCACCTATCATGGGTTATGTGGCTGACAAAACCAGTGTAGCCACCTCCTACCTCCTGCCGATCATTTGTTATTTTATGATTTTCCTTTTTGCGGTCAAGTTCTATAAGCCGCAAGAACTAAGAAGTTAGAATTGATAAGCAACCAACGCGTTGAGAGCCATTACGGAATCTTCTGTCTTGGCGACATTTAAATACTTGAACTCCCCTCCTATTTTGAAATGCTTACCGATTGGCTTTAGATATAATGCCGTTGCCTGAAACGTGGCGAAGGAAGTCTGACTGTTCTCCGCAAGGCTACCAAGCACGTTCGCCTCAGAAGTAAGAATTGTGACCCCTGTGCCAGTAGAGACAAAAAAGTTTTTATAGACGCGCATTCGGATGGTGAGCAGGATAGGAACAGCAGCTAATGAAACGCGAGCTGTGCTACCCGAAGGCGTAATCCGCGAAGCGGAATAAAAAGTATAGTAGCCCGATTCGAAGCCAAGTGCGAGTCGGTGCTCCGGTTCCCACATGATTCGGCCATTAAAGCCAAGGCTATTTTCATCTACCACGTCAGCTCCAATCCGCAACGTGTTGAAGTAATGAACAAATCCTACACCTGCCGAAATGGAATAACGCGTAGTGCGGGTAGGCGTAGATTGGCAAAATGTATTGAAAGTTGTAACACCCAGACCAATGATTAATAAAAGGTATTTCATCATTGGCGGATGTAATGGTAGTAGGTAACCAGCGATGGGTAATTGGTCAGCAGCCCATCAAACTCGCCCTCATTGATGTACTGTCGAATGAAGGCGGGCACATCAATGGTCCAACATATAACTTTGCGGCCTTCTGCCTGCATCTGCCGTACCAAATCGTTTTGCGTGCCAAGCGTCCAGCGAGGACCCCAAACTTTAGCATTCAATGCTCGAGCCTGATCTGGACTTAACTCACAAAGCGATGGAATCGCTTCAAATCCTGGTGTGGCC